>ENA-OQVM01000014-OQVM01000014.1-marine-metagenome-genome-assembly--contig:-NODE-14-length-265806-cov-51.662002_pt1 | contig 265806 bp, 250 predicted proteins | sample MGYA00237776_ERZ505498 | MGnify/ENA primary metagenome ERZ505498 (study PRJEB26159, sample SAMN06265151) | marine metagenome | isolation source: Helgoland LTER site | place: Germany:Helgoland, sampling...
AGAACACAAGAGTTAAAGTGTTCCTAATATGAGCATTAAGGTGTTCAAAAAGGCAACAGTTTCCGTTGACACCCTATTGGCAAAGAGTTCTAATTGACCTAGTCATAAGCATAAGTTATTGCTTATATTTAGGCTTATTAAGTTAATCCAATAATAAGGGTGTCCAGCCTTTTACAATAACAAGAGAATCGAGTATGAAACGCACAATCTTAAATTTAGCTATCTTGAGCACAATGTTTGGCGCTGGCCTAGTGCAGGCGGGTGGCTTCGATCGGACCGGCCAAGACACTTCAATCATGCTCAAAGAAGGCAGTATGGTAGAAATTACTTCCGTGTCGGTGAACCCAAAAATTACCGGCACACACGGTGGTTCAGCCACAGCGACTGGGGAAGTAGCGCCTAATTACAGTTTTACTAACATAGGCTTTCGGACTAATGTCAGTGATAACTTTGCCATTGGCATTATTCAAGAGAAGCCGTTTGGGGCTAACGTTAACTATACCGCAGGTGCCGCTGGTTCGACCTACGTTGGCCTAAAGGCTGAGGTGGATTCTAGTTCAACCACCTTACTCACCAGTTATGACATGGACAACGTGACCGTTTATGGTGGCTTGAAAAACCAGTCTTTGAGTGCTTCGGCCACTAACCCACTTGTATCGGCTTATACGATTACATCTACGGCGGATTCGAGCTTAGGGTATGTTTTGGGTGCTGCCATTGAGAATCCAGAAACGGCTATGCGCATTGCTTTAACTTATCATTCAAAGATTAACCACGACATCGCGATTGTGGAAAATCACGGCGGCATTAGCGCGACGGCATCAACGCTCAAGGTTACGGCCCCGGAATCGTTTAATTTAGATTTTCAAACAGGCATAGCGGCAAATACATTGTTATTTGGTACCATTAGGCAGGCCAAATGGACACAGATGTCACTTTGCCCTGCGCAATACAAGGCAGCTACGGGTGTTTGCTTAAAAGAATTTAAAAATAACGTCACGAGTTACACCCTTGGAGTGGGCCGTAAGTTCTCAGATCACTGGTCTGGCGCATTTACCTATGGCCGAGAAGCTTCTAACGACGATAAGGTTAGTGCACTTTCACCCGCTAATGGTTACAACAAAATGGGCTTGGGTGTCACTTACACCGGTGAGCAGGCCGTCGTGACTCTAGGGATGCAAAAGATCAACAATGGTAACGTTGCTAAAACTTCAGCGGTTGCATTTGATATGAGTAACAACACGACTCTTGTGACTGCGTTAAAAGTTGGTTTCAAGTTCTAAGCTAGTTCCCGTTGGCACGGCCAACAAAAGCCCAGCGCAGGTCAATGACCTCACTGGGCTTTTTTGTGCCTGTGATTTGTTATCATGGTCCGCTAAGTTAGCTAGGTTAATATTAATGTGAATTCACCCACTGTTCTAAACTCAACCCCAGTTGCGCCAGCACTTTTAGAGGTGATTTATCAAGACGCAGAGTTAGTGGCCATTAATAAACCCAGTGGTCTATTAGTGCACCGCAGCCCCATTGATAAGCATGAGACCCGTTTTGCAGTGCAAGAACTGCGCAACCAACTGGGTCAACATGTGTACCCTTTGCATCGATTAGACAAACCCACTTCTGGGGTATTGGTGTTTGCATTGTCACGGGAGACGGCTAGTTTCTATGGGCAGCAGTTTCAAAGGCATCAAATTAAAAAGACCTATTGGGCCTTGGTGCGGGGCTATGGTCCCCAAAATATGGCCATTGATTATGAGTTAAGGGATGAAGCCGACGATTACGCGGGCATTAACACCGTGGGCGAGCCCAAGCAGGCGCTCACCCACGTAAAGTGTTTAAAGCAGTTCGAAATACCATTGTGGGTCGACCGTTATGCCACTACACGCTTGTCGTTAATGCAGTGTGAGCCAGTAACAGGGCGCAAACATCAGATTAGGCGCCATTTAAAGCACATAGGGCATCCAATTGTGGGTGATTCTCGTCACGGCAAGGGGTTACTGAATCGAGCTTGTGAGGGCTATTTTAGCGCTGGACGTTTATGGTTGGCCTGCACCCAAGTGATACTGACAAAAAGACAGGGCCAGCCACTGGTGATTGAAGCGCCTTTAGCCACAGATTTTGAGGGGGTATTAAGGCAGTTGGGTCATTCGTGTTAGACGTTAAAAGTGCAACGCTAAAAATCTCAAACTAAAAAGACAAACAGTAATAAAAAGCCGACCTAAAAAGCTAAAATAAAAACGAGAAGTCAAAAGTGGAGATAAAAGGCCGAAAAAGGAAAACAAAGGCAGACAAAAGGTTTAGGCAGCCTTAATCTCACTGCCCAAAAATTCTGCTCTCTAATCCATTGTCCTGTCATTCATGCTGCCTAGCACCTAAATGGTGTGTAAGCGCGTTCGTTCAGGAATGATTCCCTTTGGCATAAAGCGCATGGTGAGCAACAACACTAAGCCCATAATGAATAAACGTAAGTGCGGTGCACTCTTTAGCAAATGGCTCCGTAAGTCGCTGGCTTGATCCATGCCTGCAGTCACCAGATCCATGAAGGCGATGGATAAAGGTTCGGCTTCTATCCACATAAACCAAATAAAGAAGCCACCAAAAACAGCACCTAAATTGTTGCCACTACCACCAATAATGACCATTAACCACACTAGAAAGGTAAACCGTAAAGGCTGATAAGCGGTGGGTGTAAACTGACCATCTATAGTGACCAGCATAGCCCCAGCAATGCCTACCACAGCACTTCCCAATACAAACACCTGCAGGTGCTGGCGAACCACGTTTTTACCCATGGCATTAGCGGCTTCTTCGTTATCGCGGATAGCCCGCATCATGCGTCCCCATGGAGAGTTGAGGGCTTTAATACTGAGCAATAAAACGACGACTAAAACCACGGTAAATAATCCGGTATAGCATAATTTAACGAAGATACTTGAGCTTTGAATGACCAATTGCTGCAAGGCCTCAGTGCGCTGTGCGTCTGCGAGTGCAGATAAGCGGCCACTAAATAAAGACGTTACCAGATCAATAAACCATGGTGTGGTTTGTAGATTCAGTTCAAAAGGCACTGGCCGGTCTAAACCCGCTACATTTTTAACTCCACGGGCGAGCCAATCTTCATTTTTTAATACGGCAATAATGATTTCAGAAATGCCTAAAGTCGCAATGGCTAGGTAATCTGAGCGCAAACCAAGGGTAATTTTACCGATCACCCAGGCCACACCCGCAGCCATAATACCCCCTAAAACCCATGAAAAGATCACGGGCATGCCCATGCCCCCAAGGAACCCATAGGTGGCCGGATCAACATTTTCTATGGCATATACGGCTGGTGCATAAAAGTGATTTATTACAAAATAGGCACCAATAAATAATCCAGTCAAGGTCAGGCGACGTTGCCAGCTGGCGGCCATATTGCGATAAACAAGAATGGCCAAGACGATGGTAATCACCACCAAGATAAAACTGACCACCATGCCTTGGCCACCCACAGACCAAGCCTCGAGGACAGGTGCTTCAGAGACCAAAACTGCAGCTAAGCCACCCAATGCAGTAAAGCCCATAACGCCAAGGTTTAGCAAACCCGCGTAACCCCATTGGATATTGACCCCCAAAGACATAATTGCAGAAATAAGGCATAAATTTAAAATGGCTAACGCAAAAGGCCAAGATTGACCCATACCGACGCCAAGCAGCAACAAGGCCATGACTGCGAAAGCTAAAGGTGCGCGATTTTTTTGGTTTAATAATGCATTCATTATATGGATTGCCCTTTAAAAATGCCGGTTGGTCGAATGAGTAATACCACCACTAAAATGATAAAGGACACAGCGAACTTATAGTCTGTCGATAAGAACTGCATTAACCCAGTAGGCTCTAAGGATTCAGGTAGCAGGTAGATAAAGAATTTTTTATAGGCGTAAGTAACGATCACTTCTGAGAAAGCGATCACAAAACCGCCAACGACGGCGCCAATAGGACTACCAATGCCACCCACAATAGCTGCTGCAAACATAGGCAAAAGTAGCATAAAGTAGGTAAAGGGTTTAAAGCTTTTATCTAAGCCATACAAAGTGCCAGCAGTGGTGGCTAAGGCGGCCACAATAATCCAAGTAATAAAGACCACCCGATCGGGATTAATGCCTGATAATAGTGCTAAATCTTTGTTGTCAGAAAAGGCACGCATGGCCTTTCCTGTGCGCGTTTTTTGTAAAAAGTAAAATAGAGCAGCGACACAAATAAGCGCTACAGTGAGGGTTAATACTTGAGTTGATTTTAGAGCCAAACCCTCACTTAAACCTGTAAATTCTTTAAATTCACGGGGGCGAAAAATGAATTTAGTACCGTCCATAAAACGTTGGTCACCAGGACCTATGATAAAACGCACAATAGCGTTGGTCATAAACATCACACCCGTTGATACAATGACAAAAATAACAGGTGCACTCTTTTTGGCTCGGTAAAACTTATATACTGTTTTATCAAATGCTAAAGTTAAGGCGATTGCACCCACAATGCCAAAGGGCAGGGCGAGCAATGCCGTGGGCAACACACCAAAACTAATGCCCAAAGACTGAAAACCCCAAGTAACTAATATCACCATCATGGTGCCAAAGGCCATGGTGTCGCCGTGGGCAAAGTTAGAGAAACGCAAAATGCCGTAGACTAAAGTAATGCCTAAAGCGCCTAGCGCTAATTGGGCACCGTAGGATACCGCAGGCACTAAGACAAAATTAGCAAACAGCACAATGGCATTTAAAATATCAATAATTTCTGGCATGGGTTAACCCCCCAAAAAGGTGCGACGCACCACAGGATCAGCCAGTAGTTCATCACCACTGCCCGTGTGTTTGTTTGAACCCGTAACTAAAACATAACCTTTATCGGCGATGTTGAGCGCTTGGGCTGCGTTTTGTTCAACCATTAACACGGCGATACCTTGTTGCTTAACTTCTAAAATACGGTCAAATAATTCATCCATAACGATGGGAGATACTCCCGCTGTGGGCTCATCTAACATAAGCACACTCGGTTGCGTCATCATGGCCCGGCCAACAGCCACTTGCTGACGTTGGCCGCCTGACAATTCTCCCGCGTTTTGACGGCGTTTTTGCTTCAGAATAGGGAACAGTTCATATACCTGCTCCATGGTGCTGGTAAAATTGTCGGTGCGCAAAAAAGCCCCCATTTCAAGGTTTTCTTCGACGGTCATGCCTGCAAACACATTATGAGTCTGAGGCACAAAAGCAATGCCTTGACCCACCCGATCTTGGGGTGACATATGGGTGATGTCTTTGCCACCTAAAGTCACGCTTCCTTGTCTGAGGTTGAGCATGCCCAACAAAGCTTTCATGGCAGTTGATTTGCCTGCCCCATTGGGGCCCACAATCACAGCGACTTCGCCTTTATCGACCGACAAAGAACATCCATTGAGGATATCTGCGCCGCCATAGCCACCTCGTAACTGATCTGCGACTAAATAGCTCATGTACTTGCCTCGGATTTATTTTTCAGACCTGTGCCAAGATAGGCTTCTATTACTGCCTCATTAGCGATCACTTCTTTGGCTGTGCCTTGGGCGAGAACGGCACCTTCAGCCATGACGATCACGGGGTCACACAAGCGACCAATAAAATCCATATCATGCTCGATCATGCAAAAGGTGTAACCTTTTTCTTGGTTCAAACGGACGATGGCCTCGCCAATCTCACGCAGCAAAGAGCGATTGACGCCGGCCCCCACTTCGTCTAGCAACACAACCTTCGCATCTACCATCATGGTGCGACCCAGTTCTAAGAGTTTCTTTTGGCCCCCAGACAGGTTACCTGCTAATTCTTGAGCCACATGATCCAAATTAAGAAAATCAATCACTTCCATGGCTTTATCACGTACTTTAATTTCTTGCGCTCGCACTAATGATGGACGAAACCATGCATCGAGGAGGTTTTCACCGGCTTGCTGCGACGGCACCATCATTAGGTTGTCTAGCACTGTTAAGGTGCCAAATTCATGAGCGATTTGAAATGTTCGCAGCAGCCCTTTATGGAATAATTCATAGGGTGGCACTCCTGTGACATCTTCACCATCGAGGTAAATATGGCCTGAAGTGGGTGTTAGATTACCCGCAATCATGTTAAATAATGTGGTTTTACCTGCTCCGTTGGGGCCGATGAGTCCAGTGATGGAGCCTTTGGCTATTTCGATGGAGGTGTTATTAACGGCATGTACACCGCCAAAACGCTTACTCACTGATTCGACTTTGATCATGGATACCCTGTGGTCTGCAATGTGTCAAAATTGGCTAAACGACTTTAACCAATGCTAATTTTTAGTGATAGATAAACGGTCTGTTGCACGTCAAGGGTGCAAAGGCTGGCTTTTCAAGGCGCAATTATACGGGCTAACGATGAACAGGAAAAGCTGAGCTTGGTTAAAAACTGCGTCAATGACAAGAATATGTCACTTAGAATGATTATTAGGATGATTATCAGTAAATTGCAGATGAACATTATCGGTTGTTTAGTGGCTGCATGTTGGTGATAATGGGATGAAATTTTATCAGGTAGAACAACGATGTCCACTGAACAACCGCGTAACCCTCTGCATGGGGTTAAACTTGAACAAATCGTGACAGATTTGGTGGATACCTTTGGTTGGGATGTGTTGGCAGAACAAGTTAACTTAAACTGTTTCAGGGCTAACCCTAGTGTTAGATCTAGCCTTAAGTTTTTGCGCAAAACTCAGTGGGCTCGGGATAAAGTGGAGTCACTTTATGTTTATGCTATCGTGCGAGGCAAACCACTTAAGCCCCAACATGAATATCAAGCACAAACTCGCCCCTCAGCCTCTACCACACCCACAACTCAAGCATTAAAAAAGCCTAAGTCAGCGGCAACCAATAGCCATATTTGGAAAACTTCTTCTTAGCATTCGCTGCTCAGTTTTTGACCTGTTTTAATGCAGTGACTCAGTAAGCGCTTAATGTCACTGGTTTGAGTATCACTGTTGCCCAGTATTAGGCGAATCCCGGTTTTACCTTGGTATTTTGCATAGTCTACAAAGGCGCCACCTTCAGCTTGCATTTGCTTGCATATGGCAATATTCAATTGACGCAGTTGGGCTTCAGTTAATAAAGCGGAGGGGCAAAATTGAAACAAAACATTGAGATAAGGCGCAGGGCCAATCATGTGTAGATGGGGGGAGGTTTCAATGGCCGCAACACAGCCTAGTTTTATGTCTTGCAACTGATCTATTTTATTTTCAAAGCCATTGCTACCGATAGCTTTCCAACTGAGCCACACCTTTAATGCATCCGCTCGGCGCCCACACTGAATAGATTTTTGGCCTAAATTGTGGGCGGAATTTTCATCAGCATGAAACAAATACTCGGTACCACCCCCACCGCAAGTTTGGGTTAAAACATCTGCATGGCGAGTTAAAATAACGGCTGCCGTAATAGGCACATTCATCAGCTTATGGGCATCCCAAGCAAATGAATCTGCTAATTCACAGCCTTCCAATAAATGCTTGTGTTTTTGAGAAAATAATACTGGAGCCCCCCAAGCACCATCGATATGCAACCATAAGTTATATTGGTCGGCAATGGCTCTGCACTCGGGTACTGGATCAAATGCACCTAATACTGTGGTGCCTGCAGTTAGTCCAATAAAAAAGGGGGTATGGCCTTGTTTTATGCTTTGTTCTACAGCTTTTTTGAGTGCAATAGGGCTAAGCCGACCTTGGTCATCAGAAGCGACAGCGATCAAGTTTTCGGTACCGATGCCCAGCACATTGGCGGCTTTTTGAGCCGAATAATGAGCCTGATCAGACACAAAAGCGACTAATACTTGGCCACCAAAGCCTTTGCTTCTGAGTTCTGGGCAGACTTGATGACGGGCCATCATCATGGCGATAAGATTAGCTTGGCTGCCGCCAGACACCATGACCCCATCACCCGTATTTGCGTCGCTGGTAAAGCCCACCAAACGGTTCCACTGGTTGATGAGTTCCTGCTCCATTAATGTTGCTACAGGACTCATTTGGTAGGTGTGCATGTTAGCGTTACTGAGACTAGTGACCCAATCACCTAACAGGGCAGGATTATTGCGCCCAGAATAAAGTAGTTTAAAAAAATCGACCTGAGCACTATCAGGTTGATAGTCTAGATATTGGCCCGCCGCTCGTTTTAAATCGGCGAGTTCAGCACCTTCTGCTCCCAGACTAAAATCCACAATCTGGCTAAGTTGTGCGGCATTAATGGGGTCACTTACTGGACGCTCTTGATGGAAATATTGTGAGGCGAGTTGTTGAAATGTTTCAAGATATGGTAGCACTGTGTGTCCTTTGTAAAAGCAAATGTGATTGAAGAATTAAGGGCTTTGTGTTATTTTTCGGCAACTGCATCAGCACCCTCAATTAGGCTTTCTTAATGGCTTCAACTCCCACAACAATTGATAAAACACCCCTTCCTAACTTTGAAAAATACGGCAAAGTGTCGGTGTGGTGTTCGACCATTAGTTATGAAACTATTCCAGATAGTTATTTTGTGGAGGATGAAGAGGGTTTAGACCCTTGGGCCAAAAACTTTTTGATCGATCAATACGACCATGAAAACATGGAAACTAATGGTGTGGCAAGCGGCATGGCCTCAGTTAAAAGTATTATTGAAGATTGTTCATACTCTAGTGCTTACGGTGAAGGGGTGATCCACAAAATTACGAAGATGGGCCATCCACAGGTGAGCTGGATTATTTTGTTGTTTGATTTTGAATATCGCAATAAACTAACGAAAATTCACGAAGATGAATACGTCCAATATGTGGGTTCTTTCGTGTATGACATGGATGCCATTAGTTTGGCCGAACAAGACCAAATTGCCGCAGCCCACGACGAAAAAATACGTTTAGAGGCGCTAATGGTGCTAGAAACTGAGGCCGCTTTGGCAGCCACTCGAATTAACCCAGTACCAAGAGCTGCCCCTGCACCCACAACAGCCCCTAGTCCAGTCTCTCAAGCATTTGAGCCCGAGTCTGAAAAACCGTTCATTAAACCTGTCCCTAAAGGGCATAATCCTTGGCTAAAAGGCTAGTTTAGTGATGAATTGATTAGTCTCGTAAAACTTGTGCATAGCTTTTAAAACCAGTTAAAGCTATTTAAAGTTACTTAAAGGCTTGCTTGATATTTTTTGTGAGCCAATAAATAAATATACTCAAGTAGAATGGTAGCCCCTGCTAAGGCGGTTATTTCGGCATGGTCATAGGCCGGATTCACTTCTACTAGATCAAAACCCACGATGTTAACGTCTTTTAAACCCCTAATAATTTTCAATGCCTTATCGGTGCTTAATCCGCCCACCACTGGGGTGCCAGTGCCGGGAGCATAAGCTGGGTCTAAACAATCAATATCAAAAGATAGGTAAACGGGCAGTTGGCCGACTCTTTTTATAATTGACGCCACAATATCATCGGCGCTCATATCATTGGCTTGGGCTGCATCAATCACCTTGAATTCATGATCTTCAGGCCTAAATTCTGTACGTATACCGACCTGTATGGAATGCTCAGGGTCTATTAATCCTTGCTTAGGGGCATGGTAAAACATGCTGCCATGATCGATTTCCGTATCGTTAGGGTAGGTGTCTGTATGGGCGTCAAAATGCACTAAAGCCATCTTACCGTAATGTTTGGCGTGGGCCCGCAGCAATGGCAAGGCCACATAATGGTCGCCACCCACACTCAGCATACAAGTGCCTGCACTAATAATAGCGTCTGCGTGTTGTTCTATTTCACGGTTCAGATCTTGTGGGTTACCAGGAATAAAATCTAAATCACCATAATCTGTCACTTTGAGGTATTTAAAGGCATCAAAAGCCCACGGCCAGCGTCGACCTTCCCAGCCTACGTTGCTACTAGCTTGCCGCACTGCATTAGGCCCAGAACGGGTACCTGCTCGGCCTGTAGTGGCTAAGTCAAAGGGTAAGCCCACCACAGCCGCATCAAATCCTTGTGTCATGTCTCGGCTTAAAGGTCGTGCCAAAAAACTAAATTGGTTGGCGTACATAGAAATCATAGGAACGTCACTAATGAGCTTATTCTTGGCCATGGTCAGGCATTCTCTGCTTTATTATGTTCAAAATATTGCACAATATGGCCAATATACGAATATATTGCAAGGGCAATAGCATCACTCTCTCCCTTTGTTGCTTGCATCACACCCACTTGATTGCTTTGGGATGCTTTTGACTCACTTTTTGAAGATATTAGAACTAAGTTTACGAGTGTGCTCATGAGTGATAAAAAAAGTGGCAAAGCTAGCTCAGATTTTAGGCGTTAGATTGAGAGGCCGTAATCTCGTTCTACCTTGGCAATTCGAACTTTAAACGAGGAGTACCAAGATGAATGGCCCATTGCTTGCGCGTTTAGGTGCTCAACGTTGGCTTTCCAATGGGTGATTGAAGCCAGATCTGCCCAATAAGATACGGTAATACCCACAGATTCATGAGCTGACTCTAGTCCTAAAAATCCAGGTTGAAGTTGAGCTAGATCAACCATTTTATCAGACATGGCATCATATCCATGCCCATCTTTGGTGCGGGTAGAGGTAAAAATCACAGCAAAATAGGGTGGTTTGGGCGTATTTGCAATTAATGACATAGTTAGTCCTTGGCAGGTTGCTGTGGGTTCTTCTTTATACATTTATTTTATTTATGCTTAAATTTAATTTATTTATTTTACTAATGTCAAAAGAAAACCTAGAATGCATCCGTTCAGTTTTGCCTCTAGTGGTGTCGCTAGAAGTCCAATATTTTAAAGTATAGGTGATCGCCATGAATCCACAAAATATGCCTCGTACCATCGAAATTCCTAACGGCCAAAAAGTGACTGCTACTTTTTCTAAGCAAGAGCTAAGTAACCGTCTTGCGAAATTACGTGCACACATGGCAGACGCCAATGTAGATGCGGTCGTGTTAACTTCTTATCATAATATAAACTACTTTTCAGATTTTGTTTATTGCCGTTTTGGTCGCGACTATGGTTTGGTAGTCACCCAAGACAACTACACCACGGTCACTGCAAATATTGATGGCGGCCAGCCTTTTCGTCGTAACCAGTTGGGAGACAATGTGGTTTACACTGATTGGCAAAAAGGTAACTTCTTTGTGGCTCTTCAAAATCTCATTAAGCCGGGCAGTCGTATAGGCGTAGAATATGATCACATGCCCTTAGCCACTATGGATATCGTGAAATCTAGTTTCCCATCCTCAGAGTTTGCTGACATTGGTGTGCCCACCATGCACATGCGCATGATTAAGTCGGCGGAAGAAATTGCAGTCATTAAACACGGCTCACGCATAGGTGACATCGGTGGTGCAGCCATTCGTGATGCTATTGCTGTGGGGGTGCCAGAGTACGAGGTAGCCATGGCAGGTACGCAAGCTATGATTCGTGAGATTGCTAAAACCTTTCCTGATGGCGAGTTAATGGACACGTGGGTATGGTTTCAATCGGGTATGAATACCGATGGAGCGCACAACCCGGTGACTAGCCGCAAAATTGAAGCGGGAGACATTCTAAGTCTTAACTGTTTTCCGATGATTGCAGGTTATTACACAGCACTGGAACGCACCTTGTTCTCTGAGCATGCAAGTGATCGACATCTAGAATTATGGGAAATCAACTGTAAGGTTCACCGCCGAGGTCTGGAGTTGGTTAAGCCCGGTGTAAAGTGCAGCGATGTGGCCCACGAGCTTAACGAAATCTTTGCAGAACACGATGTGCTGCAACACCGCACGTTTGGCTATGGCCACTCGTTTGGTACTTTGAGTCACTATTATGGCCGTGAAGCAGGTCTTGAGTTTCGTGAAGACGTCGATACGGTGTTAGAGCCCGGCATGGTGGTGTCTATTGAACCCATGATCATGTTACCAGAAGGCATGGCAGGGGCTGGTGGTTACCGTGAGCATGATATTTTAGTGGTGGGTGAAGTAGGCGCGCAGAACATTACTAAGTTCCCCTTCGGCCCAGAGCATAATATCGTTAAAGGCTAGTCCTATTCAGGGTTAAGGTTAATAAAGCTTAGACGCATTCAAGTGTATGCTGGTATGCAGTCTGTTAGTCTAGATCTGCCTCGTAACAGGTTGTTGATTAAAAAAAGCCAGTGCTCATTGAGCTAGCACCGGCTTTTTTTATGAATGCTAATCACTCACAGTCATACGGGGCTGGCTAGAGTCTTTTTTCTAACATGGCCACACTGATCATATGGCCAAATTTACTACCCACTTCATCAAGTATGGCGACTTGTTTAAACCCCATTTGTTGGTGTAAACCCATCGATATTTTATTTGGCAGGGCAATGACTGCGTATAAACGATGGATACCAAACTGCGCTAAATTTGGTAATAGTGCCTTGTATAAAGCCTTACCTACGCCTTTACTTGCACCTTTATTTTCAGTTTTAACTTTGCCTGTAACGTTGGTTTGTAATTGGTGATGGCTGTAAATAGTCACTTCTGCAGAGCTGTTGTAGGCGGCCTTGGTGCGAAACTGACCTGTGTAAGCAAAGGCCTGTACTTTACTATCCACTTCAGCAACCCACAATTGATAGCCTTTTCCATCAAACTTTGAAAACCAGTCCAGTCGCTTTGTCATGGGCCATGGTTCTATGTCAAAAGTCACATGCGTATGGCAAACATAATGATTATAAATACTGTTGATGACATCCAAATCACCGAGTAAACCAGGCCTAACTATAATATCATTCATTAAAATACCTTTTTTACCAACTAATTTTTGCTGCTAAAGCCTTAGCTGCGGCACCATGATGTTGTAATAATGGGCTCACGTCTAAGCCTTCAATCAATCCCTTCTTAACTCGCCATCGCCCAGCCACCATCACATGCTCAGCTTGGTGGGCCCCACACAGTAGGAGTGCGGCTAATGGGTCGTGGCTGCCGCTAAAGCGCATTTCATCAAGTTTGAAAAAGGCAATATCGGCCTGTTTACCGACGACTAAAGACCCGATGTCGGAACGGCCTAACATCTTGGCGCTACCCTCAGTAGCCCAGCGATAGGCATCAAAGTGACTCACCTGAGCACCGTATTTTAAGCGTTGTAAATATAACGCTTGGCGCACCTCTTGGATCATATTCGAGCCATCGTTAGATGCTGATCCATCCACACCTAAACCCACAGGGCAGCCAGCGACTTCTAGTTCTCGCACTGGCGCTATGCCAGAGGCAAGCATCATATTTGAAGTGGGGCAGTGACAGATGCCTGTACCTGCAGCACCTAAACGTTGAATTTCATCGGTGTTAAAATGAATGCCGTGGGCAAGCCAAGTTTGTGGGCCAAGCCAGCCTACACTGTCAAGGTAATCAACTGTGCGTAAACCAAAACGCTGAACACAAAAGTTCTCTTCATCAATGGTTTCTGCCAAATGGGTGTGCAGCATTACTTTATGTTCCGCAGCCAATGTGGCTGAATGCCCCATCAGTTCTGGGGTCACTGAAAAAGGCGAACAAGGGGCTAAAGCCACTTGCATCATGCTGCCTTCTGCGGCGTTGTGATAACGCTTAATAACCCGTTCACTATCAGCTAATATGATGTCTTCTTGCTGTACCGTGTTTTGGGGTGGCAGGCCACCATCATCGGTGCCTAAACTCATAGAACCGCGGGTCATAGTCATGCGCATACCCATGCTGGCTGCTGCTTCAGCTTGAATGTCCATAGCCTCTGTAAGTGCTTCAGGAAACAAGTAGTGGTGGTCGGCGGCGCTCGTACAACCTGACAACAATAGCTCTGCTAAGGCTAAGCGAGTGGCTTGGTAGAGCATGTCTGGCTCTAGCCCCGCCCATACTGGGTAAAGGCTTTGCAGCCAACCAAATAAAGGCTTGTTGAGGGCTTGAGGTAATGCCCGAGTAAGGGTTTGGTAAAAATGATGATGGCCATTGATTAATCCAGGCAGTATCACTAAATCACTGCACTCCATGACTTCACTATAGGCATGGTTAGGATGCTGCCCTTGGGGGACTAATTCAATGATTTTCTGGCCTTCAATGACTAACCCACCCTCGGCGTTGTTGGCGAGTATGGCCAAGGGATTTTTAAGCCAAATGATATGCGGCGATGATGTATTTAATGCCATGATTAATGGATCCAGTTATTTTTGACTGTGTAAAATCATATCGGCCGCCTTCTCAGCGATCATGATGGTGGGGGAGTTGGTGTTGCCTGATGTGATGGTTGGCATAATGGATGCATCGACTACTCGTAAACCACTCACCCCATTCACTCGTAATTCTATATCCACTACGGCTTTTTCGTCTGCCCCCATGCGACAAGTTCCTACTGGATGAAAAATAGTGGTGCCTATTTCACCTGCTACTTTAGCCAAATCTATATCGGATTGGTAAGCTTGTCCTGGCTTTATTTCGATTGGATTATACTTTTCCATCACGGCTTGTTGGGCAATAGTTCGAGCTAATCTAATGGCATTGGCTGCCACTCGTTTATCCCCATCATGACTTAGGTAATTAGGATTAATAATAGGATGTGCTAAAGCATCTGCAGACTCAATATGGCTTGAACCACGGCTTTGTGGACGGAGTGGCACAACACTGGCTGTGAACGCCGGGAAGGGGTGTAAAGGATCACCAAACTTCTCTAATGACATGGGCTGCACATGGAATTCCAAATCCGCAGTTTCAACTTCGGGGCTAGATTTTGCAAATATGCCCAACTGACTCGGGGCCATTGACATGGGCCCCTTGCGTGACCATAAGTATTCCAGTCCTATACCAATGCGCCCCAATAAGGAACCTGCTCGCTGATTGAGGGTGGCTGCATTTTCTACCCTAAAAGCCACGCGTAACTGCAAGTGATCTTGCAGGTTCTCTCCCACTTCATTGGACTGATGCACCACATCAATACCTGCCTTGTTTAAATGAACAGGGTTGCCAATGCCAGAAAGTTCAAGAATTTGTGGGGAACCAATAGTGCCTGCACACAGAATCACTTCACCATGAAGATGATGGGTTTGATAAGTGACAGTTGAGCCTTTAATATTGACTTCTACGCCGCAAGCGCGCTTCCCATCAAAGATTACCCGTTGCGCTTGGGCTTGGGTGACCACAGTCAAATTGGCACGCTGCAGCGCGGGCCTTAAGAAACCCTTTGACGTATTCCAACGCCAGCCGTTTTTCTGATTGACTCGGAAATATGACGAACCCTCATTATTTCCAGAGTTAAAGTCTTCAATTTTGTCGATACCAGCCTCTTGTGCAGCATCACGGTAGGCATCTAATATTTCCCACGATAGACGTTGTTTTTCTACCCGCCACTCACCTCCACTGCCATGATAATCGTCAGCTCCTGCATAATAGTCTTCTGATTTTTTAAAATACGGTAACACATCGTCCCAACCCCAGCCTAAATTGCCCATGTCACGCCAAGCATCGTAATCGTTGGCCTGACCGCGCATGTATATCATGCCATTGATGGATGAACAGCCACCTAGAACCCGCCCACGGGGATAATTGATTTGTCTACCGTTCAAACCTTTTTGCTTGGACGTTTTAAACCCCCAGTCTGTGCGGGGGTTACCCATGCAATAAAGATATCCCACGGGGATATGAATCCAAATGTAATTGTCTTTACCACCAGCTTCTAATAGCAAAACTTTATTCTTTGGGTTCTTAGAAAGTCGATTGGCAAGCACGCAGCCAGCGGATCCAGCACCTACGATGATGTAATCGTAGTCTGTGTTCTGAGTGATCATGTTAGTGCCTATGTTAGTGCCTATGTTAGTGCTTCTGTTAGCACTTATGCTTAATGAATTTGTTGGGACTCGGTGGTTTCTGCAGCCATCAGTGTATCAATAACTTGACGCTTAAGACAGTTACCTAATCAAGCTTTCCAAGGTATCAATAAACAATTAGGTAGGGTGAAAAAGTGGGTTGGCAGGCTGATTATTAAAGGGCACAATACTCCCACATAAATTTCGTTTAGGTGATTATTTTTATGCAATTATTTGCCCATCGTGGTGTGAGCGATTTAGCGCCAGAGAACTCTATGGCAGCATTTGAACTGGCGCTATTACAGCAATCTGATGGCATTGAGTTGGACGTGCGTTTGATGTCTGGGGAGGTGGTGGTTATGCATGATATTAGTGTCGACCGAACCACCAATGGAACAGGTTTAGTGCAGCAATATAGTCTTGAGCAGTGGCAATTGCTTAATGCTGGGGATGGTCACGCGCCACCTAGTTTAAGACAGGTTTTAACCCTAGTGGCTGGTCGCTGTGACGTTAATATAGAGCTTAAATCGAATGATTTAGTGCATCAAGTGGCTGCAGAAATCACCTATGCAGTCGATTGCTTAAGCTTTGAACTAAAACAATTGTGCGTATCAGCCTTTGACCATCGTGTATTAATGGCGTTAAGAGGCATTTTGCCTCAAGCCAATATTGCGCCACTGATTGCTTCTTGTCCCATTACATTATCGCAGTTAGCCGCCGACATGGGTGCTGAGGCGTTACACAGTGATGTGGAAACTACTGATACAGAACTGGTGCATGATGCCCATACCCGTGGTTTAGCGATAAGAGTGTATACAGTAAAGCAGGCTGAGGATTTGCTGCGCTTAAAAAAAATAGGTGTCGATGCGGTGTTTGTCAACGATGTAGCGTGGGCAAGGCGTGTTCTTAATGCTGCTGTTTAAGTTTTTTATAACTCCACCAGATGACCATTAACAATAAGCCTAGTAAAGGCAGTCCCATTAAGTTGATTGTTTGCCAGCTAGTGGCCAGTAGCAGCCATCCAGCAGATAATGAAGCGATGGCTTGGGCACCAAATACCATCAGCTCATTAAAGCCTTGGGCACGGTATTTTTCTGCCTCTCGATAGGTAGTGACGATGAGTGATGTGCTACTCACAAAAATAAAGTTCCAACCGATGCCTAAAGATACTAAACTCAGCCAATATCCAGCGACGCTTTGATTAACTTGGCTAACGCTAATGCACACCATTAACGCCCCAATGCCTATGAGCATCATTCTTCTATGGCCATAGTGAGTGATTAAACTACCTATAAATAAAGAGGGTAAAAACATACCCACAATATGCCATTGAATAACCATGCCCGCATGGCTAATGCTATGCCCATCCACTAAATGCATGCTCACGGGTGAGGCTGTCATAATAAATACCATCAAGGCGTATGATGCAGTAGCCGCGACAACGGCTAAAATGAAATCAGGATTCTGGGTAAGTTGTTTAATACTTCTGCCTTGACCTGAAATATTTTTTTGTTTTGGTTGGGGTATGTTGAGCCAAAACAAAATCACTGCGGGTATAGCCACCATGACGGCTAAGGCAAGGTAAGATCCAACAAAAGCGCGCTGTGGAATCCAGTTTTGAGCGTACTCAACCACATTTGGACCGACAAAAGCGCCGGCAACACCGGATAATAAAATGGCCGATATAGCCTTTGGTGCCAATTCTATGGGCACACTTTCTGCTGCCGCAAAGCGGTAATGTTGCACGAAAGCGTAGCTCATGCCCAAAGTCAAACAAGACAGGCCATAGAGCCAAAAATGGCTGTGCCATAATGCGAAAGCGCCAACTAAGGCAGACCCCGAAGCCACAATTGATGCACCAATAAAACCAAACCTGCGGCCTTTTTTACTCATTACTATGGCGGCAGGAACGGTGCCCAGTGCAGTACCTACCACCATAGCTGCAACAGGCATGGTGGCCCATGATAGAGACGGCGCTAATTGGGCACCAATAATACCCCCTAAAAAAAATGTAACAGAGGCGCCGGCAAAAGAAAAAATGTGGGCGATAGACAATAACCACACATTTCTACTGAGTGTTGGAAAAGACATAAAGCGAACCTAATATTTTTGCTACAAATAACCGGGTTTGATGGCGTAATTACTGGCGTTATTAACACGTAGCTAAAGGGTAATTAAACAGTAACCAAGCCGTGATTGTATAGCCACTCACCCGAATTACCTAATGACTAAACCTGTGCCAATCTCTAGTGACTCTGCGCTTGCTAGGGCTGTGCCGTCGTGTTAGTTTAAAACACCTGTTTTAAACATAGACCATTAGCCTTAACTTACCATGACCCACGCTACCACTGACCGGATTCTTGATGCTGCCGAAGTTGAATTTGCAGCCCATGGGTTTGTAGAGACGTCTGTGAGGACAATTACGACCAAGGCCAAGGTGAATCTCGCCGCGGTAAACTATCACTTTGGTTCCAAAAAAGGTCTAATCCAAGCAGTGACAGATCGGTTTTTAGGGCCGCTTTCACAGCACTTACAGATGCAGTTAAATACCTATGAAAGAAGTGCCCATCGGAGCCAGAATAATGAGCACGAACTGCGCATTCTGTTTAATATATTGGCGCAATCTTGCCAATATGTAGCCCAACATAATCACCATAGCCTAGCGGTCTTTGCGCGCCTAATAAACACCGCTTATAGTCAATCTCAAGGGCACCTTCGTAAACATCTTACGAAGCAATACGGTGCTTCATTTTTGTACTTCATGAAAATTTTACGTCAATTTATGCCAGTTATGACGAACGAGCAGTTCTTTTGGCGCTTCCATTATTTGTTAGGAATGTTAGTTTTTTCTCTTTCCAGCAGTGAAGCGCTATTAGCGATTTGTGAAGGAGAATATGCAAGCCACCGAAGTTTAGATCAAATTATGGCTGACCTAGTGCCTGTCATGGCAAGTGCAGCCCAAGCACCAATTTTAGGAGAGAGTTAATGGACATGATGGATCAGTATTTACTTAGTTTAGGTTTAGATTCCTCACCATCAATCTTGCTGAGTAAAATATTTTTACTGGTATTCGCGGTGCTTCTATTTAACTTTTTGGTGCGTAAGCTATTTTCACAGTTTGCAGTAAAACTCCAAAAAACAGAAAACGAATGGGATGACGCATTATTAGATGTTGCTCGTAAGCCCCTAGCTTGGGGCGTTTGGGTAATCGGTATGGCATGGGTGGTGGGTATTGTTAGCCACGCCTTTGATGCAGATACGCTTAATTTCGTCGCGACCTTGCGTGATACTTTGTTAATTATGTTGGTCTCTTGGTTTGCAGTGCGTTTGGTCAACGTGGTGGTCGCCATGTTAGCCCGCCCTGGGAAAAATAGAGATGCCTGGGACAAAACTACAGTAGAGGCCATGGGAAAGTTGGTGAAAGCGTCAGTCATTATTACGGCCATCTTAGCCTTGATGCAACACTTTGGTTTTTCTATTTCAGGCGTTTTGGCCTTTGGTGGAGTGGGTGGTATCGCCATTGGCTTTGCTGCTAAGGACCTTCTGTCTAATTTTTTTGGTGGTTTAATGATCTATATGGATCGCCAGTTTTCAGTGGGTGACTGGATCCGTTCCCCTGACAAAGAAATTGAAGGCACGGTAGAGTATATTGGGTGGCGGATCACCCGTATTCGAACCTTTGACATGCGTCCCCTGTATGTCCCTAACGCAACTTTTGCTAATATTTCAGTAGAAAATCCCTCGCGAATGACGAATCGCCGATTTTATGAGACCTTTGGCCTGCGCTATCAGGATCAATCCAAAGTTCAGGACATCACGGTGGCAGTGAAAGCAATGTTACTCGCCCATGCCGCCATTGATACTCATCAAACTCTTATGGTTAATGTGAATACTTATAATTCTCACAGTGTGGATTTTTTTGTATACAGTTTTACCAAGACCACCCAGTGGGCTGAATTCCATGAAATTAAACAAGAACTTCTTGGATTAATTGGAGACATTGTTGCGCAAAATGGCGCGGAGTTTGCATTCCCCACACAAACTATCCAACTGTTGCCGCAACAGGAAGCAGGTGCCAACGGCGTATGAGCAAACGGCACTATATTTTTGGCTACGGTAGCCTAATTAATAGTACCAGTCGACGTTTGACTGGCATTGCGGGTGACTCTCTAGCGGTTCGAGTTCAAGGGCTCGAGCGCACTTGGGTTGGGTGGAAAGGTATGGGTATGAGGGCTGTTGCTGCACGACCTATGCTGGGGGCTTGTTGCAATGGTGTGTTATTTGAAGTGCCTGAAACTGAATTAGAAAAGTTTGATGCAAGAGAGCATCACTATGTCAGAGTTCAACTAGATCTAGCGCAAGTTGATTACCTAGAGGGTGCGCAAGCATTGACTGTCAATGCTCAGGTATGGGTGTATTTATATAACCACCAAGAGCAAGGCTTAGTCAGTGCGCCTATCGTCCAATCCTACCTTGATGTCATTCTTTTGGGATGTCAGGAAATTAGCCCTCAGTTTACATTGGAATTTATCCAACATACGCTTAATTGGGAATACTGGCACAATGATCGTCATCGGCCCATTTATCCTCGACCTCAGTCTCATACCGAAGCTGAACAGCTAGACCAGCTAATGGCCAAGCAACTGCCTCAAGCCTTCACTCTAAGACGTTTAGCACCGTAAGATCCACCAATGTGGGCGTGTCCTCAGGAGTTGCCTCTAAAACAATCTCTGCTTCTAGTATTGGCTCTGCTGGCTCATAAGGAATAATTTTAACCAAAAGTACGAGTTTAGGGTGATCTAAATAATGTAGTTCTTTGCTGCGCATCTTGCGCCTTTGGATCAGACTGTAACGCCTTTCTACTGTGGGTACCCAGCTTTGCCATGTCATTAAAGATCTGGCTTGCTCAGGCAGATCACTTTTATCGACTATACTTGGGAATTGGTTTAAATGTAATTGACTATGAACGTGTAAAAAACGTCCTTTACTGAATCCTAAACTCCCTTCAAGGTGATGGTGCCCGGCCCAAGTACTGCCTGCCTTAATGTCGATCCAGTTAATGGCTTTATTACCTTGGAGGATTTGGCGCCAGCTTTGGTGCATCAAAACTTGATAGCTTTTATTATTATGGAGTGTTTGAACTTCATTGTTGAGCATGCGTTGCTCTGATGGAAGGGCTATAAATTCAACATTCTCTAGTTCGGTAAAGTCGCTTGTGTCTGGGTCAAAGGGAAGCAGAATTCGGCCCTGTGGCCAGGCTATGGAGTCTGGCCGAAATGCAAAGCTTTCCAAAGTTTCAATGTTAGCACCTCGTTTAGCGATAATGACTTCTATTTGATACCAAGTTTCATCTTTCTCTTCTGCAGTCCAAGCCAATGTTGACTGGAGCGTTAAGAAAACGCTCAGCAACATCCAGGTGAGTTGCGAATGTGAAAAGGGTTTAGCTTGCATGTTTAGCTCAATTGTTTAATTAGGTCTTCCATCCGTTGGAAGCGTGTTTCTGTTTTTTCCATGGGTAAAGTAAAACGTAAAACGGTGCCACCTTCAAGTCTAAAGTTCTTGGGCTGCATTTGTACGAGTTTGACTAACACCATGGGATCTATCTGCGTAGTCTTGGCAAACTCCATGCGCCCGCTGCTTGATGATGCTTCAATTCGTTTTACACCCATGGCTTGAGCTTTTAACTTCAAGCGATTTTGACGGAAAAGATTTTTTATTTGATCGGGTAGTAGGCCAAAACGGTCAATCATTTCCACTTGCAGCTCTCTCAGTGCACCATCATGTTCAGCATTGGCAATACGCTGATACATGACGAGGCGATTATGCACGTCGGGTAAGTATGTCTCAGGAATAAGGGCGGGCAAATGCAAATTAACTTCAGTGCCTCGAGATAAGGGTTGGTCTAAATTTGGAGTTTCCCCTTTTTTCATAGCTTCAACGGTTTGGTTAAGCATCTCCATGTATAAGCTAAAGCCAATACCCTGCATCTGGCCACTTTGCTCTTCACCTAAAAGTTCACCGGCGCCACGAATTTCTAAATCATGACTTGCTAGAGTAAAGCCTGCACCAAGGTCAGCAGTGGCTTCAATGGCTTCGAGACGTTTGGTGGCGTCTTTACTGAGTTGTTTTGGATGGGGTGTCATCAAATAAGCATAAGCTTGATGATGAGATCGACCCACACGACCCCGTAATTGATGTAATTGTGCTAAACCAAATTTATCTGCACGTTCGATAATAATCGTGTTAGCAGTGGGAATGTCAATGCCAGTTTCAATGATGGTTGAGCACACAAGAACGTTAGTGCGTTTATGGTAAAAATCACCCATGACCTCTTCTAGCTTGCGTTCACGCATTTGCCCATGAGCTACACTGACCCGCGCTTCAGGCAAAAGCTGGCGCAATTTTTCAGCACTATGCTCAATCGTTTTAACTTCGTTGTGCAAGTAATAAACCTGTCCACCTCGCAGAAGTTCCCGCAATATCGCTTCTTTGATGAGTTTTTTGTCATCTTGACGAACAAACGTCTTAATAGAAATTCGCCTAGCAGGGGGTGTGGCGATGATAGATAAGTCGCGCATGCCTGCCATGGACATATTTAATGTTCTGGGAATAGGCGTGGCTGTGAGGGTTAAAATATCGACTTCTGAACGTAGCTTTTTAAAGGACTCTTTTTGCTGCACGCCAAACCGATGTTCTTCATCAATAATAAGCAAGCCTAGGCGTTTAAAGTTGAGTTTACCTTGCAGGATTTTGTGGGTACCCACCAAAATGTCTAATTGGCCATTCTCAGCCTCGATCATGGTTTTATTTTGTTCAGCAGTCGTTTGGAAACGTGACATCACTGCGACATTGACAGGCCAATTGGCAAAACGATCTCGGAGGGTTTCGAAGTGCTGCTGAGCTAGTAAGGTTGTGGGCACTAAAAGCGCCACTTGTTTGCCACCATTGATGGCCATAAATGCAGCTCGCATGGCCACTTCGGTTTTACCAAAACCAACATCGCCACAAACCAATCGGTCCATAGGTTGATCAGCCATCATGTCACTGAGCACAGATTTAATGGTTTGTTCTTGGTCTGGTGTTTCTTCATAAGGGAAGGCGTCACAAAATGCTTGGTAACTCTCATCTGGTTTTGGAAATGCATATCCATCCCGAGCTTCACGCAGTGCATAAATATGCAGCAATTCAGCTGCTGTATCTTTAATTTTTTCTGCAGCTTTGCGTTTAGCTTTGGTCCACTGCTCGCCACCTAATTTATGTAGAGGCGCATTTTCACCACCTGAATAACGTGACAATAGTTCAATGCCAGAAACGGGAACATAAAGCGTGGCCTCATTGGCATAAAGTAATACTAAAAACTCCGCATCTTGGCCATCTATGGTCAGGCTCTGTAAGCCATTATATCGACCAACACCATGGTCTTGATGCACCACAGCATTGCCAATGTTCAGTTCAGCTAGATCGTGAATGGCTGTATTGGGGTTTTCTGTGGCCTTATCTCGGCGTCGGCGTTGAAGTACTTTTTGCCCAAACAGTTGTGCTTCACAGACCACCAAAAGCCGATGTTCAGGTAAGTTCAAGCCTTGTTCTAAAGGCGCAACACAGATTGCAAACTGAGGTCTTTTAGTTAGAAAATCGAGCCAATCTTCGGCGTCTTCTGGGGCCTCAGGTAGGGTCTTAAATAAGTCCAACAGTGCTTCTTTTCGGCCTGCTGATTCAGCGCAGATCAAAACGCTTTGTTGTTGAGTTTGCAAAAGAGTGGCTAACGCTAGCAAGGGTTTAGACAATTGATTGTTAATCGCCACTAAAGGCGACTGAGCCCCTCCTAAATTATAGCGGCCTTTATTTTGGTCTGGAGCAGTTAAAGCGCCTTCTTGAAGATCAATGATAGGGAATTGATTAAGCCCAGAAAACATTTCATCAGTGAACAAAAATAGTTGTTTAGGTGCTAATAGGGGGCGCTCAATGTCATGGCTATAATCATCATATCGGGCTTCAATGTCTTGCCAAAAATGGATGGCTTGAGCTTCTATATCACCTTGCTTTACCACTAAGGTGGATGCAGGTAAATAATCCATCAGAGTCGACATAGAGTTAAAAAATAGAGGGATATAATATTCAATCCCGGCTGGAGCATAACCTTGGCTTACATCTTGATAAACGGGGCAGGCTTTTGGGTCTAGATCAAACTGGCTGGTAAAGCTTTGCCTAAAATGGCTAATGGCGGCTTTTGTTAATGGGAACTCGCGTGCGGGTAATAAATTAAATTCGTTTATAACGGCTGTCGTGCGCTGACTATCAGCATCAAAATATCGTAAACTTTCAATTTCATCGTCAAATAACTCGATGCGCAATGGCGCATGACTGCCCATTGGGTAGAGGTCAATTAAGCCGCCCCTTAAGGCATATTCACCTGCTTGTGATACGGTCTCTGTCAGCAAGTAACCGGCTTGATCTAAGCGCTGGCGAAATTGTGTTTGAGGTAGCTCTTGCCCGGTGGATAAGGTAAAGCTATTACCCGCTAGGTAGTTCATTGGGGGAAGACGGTGCAAAAGAGTAGCCACGGGAACAATGACTACTCCTTGGCTTAAATGGTTGATTTGATTAAGGGTACTGATGCGCTCAGACACAATGTCGGGGTGGGCTGAAAAGCTATCATAGGGAAGTATTTCCCAATCCGGTAGCATCAAACAGTCGAGCCCTGTGCCAGTCAGGAAAAAGGTGAGTTCAGCGCAGAGTTTGAGTGCGGCATCAGTATCTTTGACTAATGTGAGAATGGGTCCTTGATGAGATTGGGCCGCTTCAGCAACGGCTAAAGCAGAAGTCGCGCCATGGGTTTGGCCCCAATTGGACTTATGACCGATCTTAGAGGGTATATAGGTAGGTTTTAATAACACGGAAAGTCCTAAAGCGTGGGCCTTATTGGCAAAAAATACCCCGCTATTGTAATGACTTATGTTTTAAGTTGCATTAAAAGCCTGCAAAAGTCAGTGTGGATTAATAAAATAAAAACTTGCTGCAATTGAGTCTAATATAAATGCCATTTTTGGCTTCTTGGTATTAGCGTAAATAATGTTAAATATAAGTCTGCAGCGTTTGCCAAATATGGTTATTTCTAAGATAATATGCGCTCCCAACAATGGGAAATTAAAGGTTAGCCGCCTGAACCAAATCTAAGCCGCTTTTGACCGGCATAAAAAGGGACTCATTGTGAGCCAAGAACAAGTGTTTTCAGACTGGAAAGAACGTGAAGCATTAGCCGAAGCCATGATCCCCTTGATTGGCAAAGTGTATCGAGAGAATAACGTTGAAGTGTCGGTATTTGGCCGCTCTGTTGTCAATCGCTCTGTCATTAGTATTTTAAAATCTCATCGTGCTGCGCGCATGTTAGAACACACTAAGCTATCTGTGCACGAGACTTTTCCGGTGGTTGAGGTGTTGCAAGCCTTACCTTTATCGAACGTGCATGTGGACATCGGTAAGTTGGCCATTGGTTTCCGAGATCATGGCAAGGGTCAAAGTTTGCAACGTTATGTGACTGATGCTTTAAAAGGAGCGGTGAACAAAGATAGCGCTAAAACCCAAGCCGATGTGGTGCTGTATGGTTTTGGACGCATAGGCCGCTTGCTAGCTCGTTTATTGATTGATAAAACGGGTGGTGGCCAGAGCTTGAGATTGCGAGCTATTGTGGTGCGTAAGGGTGGTGACAACGATCTTGCTAAACGGGCGAGTCTGTTGCGGCGCGATTCAGTGCATGGAACTTTCCAGGGCACGATTACTGTGGATGAAGAACACAATGCTCTGATTGCTAATGGTAATGTGATTAAGGTGATCTATGCGAGTTCACCCGATGCCATCGATTATACTGACTATGGTATCAGTAACGCTGTCGTGATTGATAACACAGGCAAATGGCGTGATGAAGATGGGCTGTCTTTGCACCTGCGAGCCAATGGCGTGTCTAAGGTCATGTTAACGGCTCCTGGTAAGGGCATTAAAAATGTGGTGATGGGGGTTAACCAAAACGACATCGACGACACAGATACGATATTGTCAGCGGCTTCTTGCACAACAAATGCCATTACGCCCATTTTGAAAGCTTTAAATGATAAATATGGGGTGGCTAATGGGCATGTTGAGACAGTGCATGCTTATACAAATGACCAAAACCTGATTGACAACTACCACAAAGGTGATCGTCGCGGACGTGCGGCGGGGTTAAATATGGTGATTACAGAGACGGGTGCAGCCAAAGCGGTGGCTAAAGCCCTCCCCGAATTAGAAGGTAAACTGACAGGTAACGCTATTCGAGTTCCGACCCCCAATGTTTCTATGGCCATTCTCAATCTAAATCTAGAAGCTGAAGTTGAACGCGAAGAGTTAAATGATTATTTGCGTCATATGGCGCTGCACTCTGATTTACAAAAACAAATTGATTACACCGATTCTCCTGAAGCTGTTTCAAGTGACTTTGTGGGTTCTCGAGCTGCGGGTGTGGTTGATGGTTTAGCAACGGTGGCCACGGGTAAGAAAAATTGTGTTGTTTACGTTTGGTATGATAATGAATTTGGCTATTCTTGTCAGGTGATTCGTATGTTGCAGCATGTTACCAGCACCGCCTTACCTGCATTTCCTATCGAAGATTAGACAGCCTCTTTAAGCGGTTGCGCCTTAAAATGACGATTTAAGCTATGTCATTGAAAGTCAAGTGACTAAGGTCATAAAAAAGGCTGCCTGAGGGTGGCCTTTTTTGTCAGAACGCTGGAAAAATTTTGCGAATTTTCGTATAATAAAGCCGATTTTTTTAAGGGCTTTAGTTGGGTGTGGTATTTTCCGCGCGATAATCCCTAAAGCTAACCAACAACTCTCAATTGGGTACGACTTATGATCAAGATCAGACGCGGTCTGGATCTGCCATTATCTGGCGCTCCACAGCAAAGCATCGACGATGCAGCAGCGGTGAGCCAAGTGGCTGTGATCGGTACTGACTATGTGGGCATGAAGCCAACTATGCTAGTCAGAGTAGGTGATCGAGTGAAACTCGGACAGGTGCTTTTTTCTGATAAGAAAACAGTGGGTGTAAATTTTACGGCACCTGCTGCTGGCGTAGTCAGTGCAATTAACCGTGGCGCCCAGCGCGTGCTCCAATCCGTAGTAATCGACGTTGATGGTGATGGCGCCATCGAGTTTGCCACTTGTGCTGCGGATGATTTGGCTCACTTGTCAGGTGAACAAGTTGCTGCTAATTTGCAGGCTTCCGGTTTATGGTCTGCTCTGCGCACGCGACCATTTAGTAAAGTACCTGCTATAGACAGCAAACCTCGCTCTATTTTTGTTACCGCCATTGACACGCATCCGTTAGCTGCAGACCCAGCGCCTATTTTAGCTGCTGAGCAAGAGGCCTTTGCGCAAGGCTTGCAATTATTGACTAAGCTCACAGATGGCCCAGTTTTCGTCTGTGCAGCTGCACAAACGCAAGTGCCAGAAGTTGATGGTATTCAAGTTGAACGATTTGGAGGAGTTCATCCTGCGGGCTTAGCCTCAACACACATTCATATGTTGGATCCTGTGAATGCTAGCAAGACCGTATGGGTGGTGGGTTACCAAGATGTCATTGCCTTCGCAAAACTTTTTGCCACAGGCACATTGCCTACAGAGCGCATTGTCGCTGTGGCTGGTCCCATGGTAACCAAGCCACGCTTAGTTCGCACGCGCCTAGGTGCCTCGACCAATGATCTTTTAGCCGGTGAAACTAAGCAGGGCGAGTTCGACAACCGAATTATTTCGGGTTCTGTATTGGGTGGTTTTACAGCCTCTGGTCCGATGGCGTTTTTAGGCCGTTATAACAATCAAATTACAGTGCTTGAAGAAGGTAAAAAACGGGAATTTATGGGTTGGATGAGCACGGGCCGCAAAAAACACTCGATGTTGAATATTTTTCTGTCTTCGTTCGATCGGGCAAAAAAAGTGGCACTTAACACCTCTACTAATGGTTCGCAACGGTCAATGGTTCCCGTCGGTACATTTGAACGCCTTATGCCCTTAGATATTTTGCCAACCCAGCTTCTGAGAAGTTTAGTAGTGGGTGATATCGTCAATGCACAAGAGCTTGGTTGCCTAGAACTTGAAGAAGCTGATCTGGCCTTGATGACCTATACCTGCGCTGGCAAATATGAGTATGGCGCTATTTTGCGTGATGTTCTAACTCGTATTGAGAAGGAGTGCTGATCATGAGTTTACGTAGCATGTTAGATTCCGTGGAGCCCCACTTCCATAAAGGTGGTAAGTATGAAAAGTTTTATGCCTTGTATGAGGCTGCGGACACCATTTTTTACACCCCAGGCTACGTCACTAAGGCTGGCGCCCATGTGCGTGATGGTATCGATCTTAAGCGAATGATGATTACCGTGTGGTTATGTACCTTCCCCGCTATATTTTTTGGTATGTACAATTTGGGCTATCAAGCTAACACAGCCATGGAAGCAATGGGCATGGTCCAAGCTGAAGGTTGGCGTGGTAGTTTAGTGGCGACTATTGCTGGCTTTGATGCAGCAAGTGTATGGGACAATATGATGCTGGGAGCCTCGTATTGGCTACCCGTGTATATGGTGGTGTTTTTAGTTGGTGGTTTCTGGGAAGTCTTGTTTGCATCCGTGCGAGGCCATGAAATTAATGAAGGCTTCTTTGTCACTTCTATATTATTTGCTCTCATTCTTCCACCAGACATCCCCCTATGGCAAGCGGCCTTAGGCATTACCTTTGGTGTGGTTGTGGGTAAGGAAGTATTTGGCGGCACGGGTATGAACTTTCTGAATCCAGCCCTTACAGGGCGTGCATTCTTGTACTTTGCCTATCCAGCCCAAATGTCGGGTGATGCTGTATGGACTGCCGTGGACGGTTTTTCTGGTGCCACTGCACTGGGTCTAGCTAACGCGGGTGGTGTTGCTGCTATGGCTGATGCAGGCATTACCTGGGCAGATGCGTTTATTGGCAATATTCAAGGGTCTGTGGGTGAAGTATCTACCTTAGCCATTTTTGCAGGCGGTGCAGTGCTACTGTGGACCCGTATCGCGGCTTGGCGCATTGTGGCTGGTGTCATGGTCGGCATGATTGCCATGAGCTTTTTACTCAATTTAATAGGTTCTGATACTAACCCACTATTTGCTTTGCCATTTTATTGGCACCTAGTATTGGGTGGTTTCGCCTTTGGTATGATTTTTATGGCCACAGACCCAGTGTCCTCTTCTATGACACACACGGGCAAGTGGTATTTTGGAATTTTGATTGGCATCATGGTGGTACTGATTCGTGTACTTAACCCAGCCTTTCCTGAAGGTATGATGTTGGCCATTTTATTTGCCAATTTGTTTGCCCCTTTGATTGACTACTATGTCACCGAAGCAAATATTAAGCGGAGGGTTGCACGTCATGTCTAATTTAAAAGATTCAGTCTCACGGACTGTTTTGGTGGCCTTAGTGCTGTGTGTGGTTTGTTCTGTCATTGTTTCTGCGGCTGCGGTTATGTTGCGGGATAAGCAGCAAGCTAACGCAATTAATGAAAAGAAAATGAACATATTGGCTGCAGCTGGTATTGAAGTCATTGATGGTAATTTAGATGCCGCATTTGCCACCATTACACCTAAGTTAGTCGATATGCGCACGGGTCTATTTAGCTCAGCCGAAGATGTCGCAACATACGACATGCGCAAAGCGGCTAAAGATCCTTCTAGAGCGCGCGCTTTAACGGGAGAGCAAGATATTGCCAGCATCCGCAAGCAGTCTTTGTATAGCACAGTATACTTAGTTGAGGGCGACCAAGGCATTGAACGCATTATTTTGCCAATTCATGGTTATGGATTATGGTCTACTTTGTATGGCTTTATTGCCTTGGAAAGTGATTTAAACACGGTTTCTGGCTTAGGTTTTTATGAACATGCTGAAACGCCAGGGCTAGGTGGCGAAGTAGACAACGCGAAATGGAAGGCGCTTTGGCCGGGTAAGAAAGTCTATGCAGATGGATCTTATGAGCCAGTCATTGGTTTAATTAAGGGTAAGGCCCCCGCAGGCGATATGCATAAAGTGGATGGCTTAGCAGGAGCTACATTAACGAGTAATGGTGTGACCAACCTTGTCAAATTCTGGTTGGGTAAGAATGGCTTTTCGCCTTTCTTGGCCAAACTTAAAGTAGGAGAGGCATAACCATGTCTAACACACGAGAAATTTTGTTAGGGCCTATTTTTACGAATAACCCGATAGCGTTACAAATTTTGGGTGTCTGTTCTGCCCTTGCTGTCACCAGTAGTTTGAACGTCACCATTGTTATGTGTATTGCACTCACAGTGGTGACTGCATTTTCAAACTTCTTTATTGCTTTAATCCGCAACCATGTGCCTGGCAGCATTCGAATCATTGTACAAATGATCATCATTGCTTCTTTAGTGATTGTGGTCGATCAGGTGCTTAAGGCATATGCTTATGAAGTGAGCAAGCAGTTGTCAGTATTTGTGGGCTTGATCATTACCAACTGCATAGTCATGGGACGTGCAGAAGCATTCGCGATGCAAAACCCACCCATCCCGTCTTTCTTTGACGGTATTGGTAACGGTCTAGGCTACTCGATAGTGTTGTTATTTGTGGCGACAGTGCGTGAGTTGACAGGCTCCGGTAGCTTGTTTGGTTTTGAAATCCTACCCTTGGTTACTAATGGTGGTTGGTATTACTCCAACGGTCTTATGTTGCTGCCCCCAAGTGCTTTCTTTGTCATTGGTGGCTTCATTTGGTTACTTCGCAATGCGAAAGTGGATCAAGTTGAGGCCGCTGAATATAAACTTGCCTCGCACACTAAATAGGATCTGAAACAATGATGGAAGATTATTTAAGCCTATTCGTCAAAGCCGTGTTTGTAGAAAACATGGCTTTGGCATTCTTCTTGGGCATGTGTACTTTTTTGGCTATTTCCAAGAAGGTTAAAACTGCCATTGGCCTTGGTGTTGCCGTAATTGCAGTGCTCACTATTACGGTACCAGTGAACAACTTAATTTATACTTACTTCCTTGCAGATGGCGCTCTTGCTTGGGCAGGTCTGCCTAACGTTAACCTAAGTTTCTTAGGCCTGATCTCCTACATTGGTGTGATTGCAGCCATTGTGCAAATCATGGAAATGTTGCTTGATAAGTATATGCCAGCTCTTTATAACGCCTTGGGTGTATTCTTGCCCCTGATCACCGTAAATTGTGCGATCATGGGAGCGGCCTTGTTTATGGTCGAACGAGATTATAACTTTGGTGAATCGGTGGTTTATGGTTTTGGAGCGGGTGTAGGCTGGGCGTTAGCTATTGCCTCCCTTGCTGGCATTCGTGAAAAACTTAAGTACTCAGACGTCCCTGCTGGCCTCCGTGGCCTAGGAATTACCTTTGTGACCGTAGGGTTAATGTCACTTGGTTTTATGTCTTTTTCTGGTATCCAATTGTAACGCGCACTATACAAGGTATTAATGTATGAATAACGAAATCACCCTCGGTGTTTTAATGTTTACTGCAGTGGTTCTCTCTTTGGTAGCGATCATTCTGGTTGCTCGGGCCCAATTAGTGAGTTCAGGTGCGGTGACTATTAGTATTAACGATGATCCAGAAAAATCTATTACCGTAGCGGCTGGCGATAAGTTACTACAAACCCTTTCTGCCCAGGGCATCTTTTTAGCTTCGGCTTGCGGTGGTGGTGGCACTTGTGCCCAATGTCGTTGCATCATCAAAGATGGTGGTGGGTCTATGTTGGCAACTGAAGAAAGTCACTTCACCATGCGTGAAGCCAAAGAGGGCTGGCGCTTATCATGTCAAGTTGCGGTCAAGCAAGACATGGTGATTGAAGTTGAAGAAGATGTCTTTGGGGTCAAGCAATGGGAATGTACGGTTGAGTCAAACCCTAACGTTGCTACGTTTATAAAAGAACTTACTTTGCGCTTGCCTGAAGGCGAAAGTGTAGACTTTCGTGCAGGTGGCTATGTTCAGCTAGAATGCCCAGCGCATGTGATTGACTACAAGACCTTCGATATTGAAGAAGAATATCGGGGAGATTGGGATAAGTTTAACGTTTGGCAACATCAGTCTGTGGTTGATGAAACGATCATTCGTGCCTATTCTATGGCTAATTATCCAGAAGAGCAGGGTGTGGTTAAATTTAATATTCGGATTGCGTCGCCACCTCCAGGGAGCAGCGGTATCCCAGCCGGTAAGATGTCCTCTTATGTGTTCAACTTAAAGCCAGGGGATAAGATGAAAGTCTATGGCCCATTTGGTGAGTTCTTTGCTAAAGATACTGAAGCTGAAATGGTCTTCATCGGCGGTGGGGCGGGTATGGCACCCATGCGCTCACTCATTTTTGATCAGCTAAAACGTTTAAATTCCACACGCAAAACATCCTTCTGGTATGGTGCACGGAGCATGCGTGAGGCTTTTTATGGTGAAGAATACGATGCTCTTGCGGCAGACAATGAAAACTTCGATTGGCATTTGGCGTTGTCAGATCCGCAACCCGAAGATAACTGGGATGGCCTTACTGGATTTATCCATAACGTATTGTTTGAAAATTACCTGAAAGACCATGAAGCACCTGAAGATTGTGAGTTCTACATGTGTGGGCCGCCGATGATGAACGCCGCAGTAGTACAAATGCTTAAAGACCTCGGTGTTGAGGACGAAAACATCATGCTCGATGATTTTGGCGGATAACTTAAAACTCTCAAAAAAGTGTGGCCTGGCAACAGGGTGGGTATTATTACTCATCGTTTTGCTGGGCTGTTCTGCGTCTAACGAACCGAAAATTGAAGCCCTTACGGGTCTGTCTATGGGCACCAGTTATACGGTTAAATGGGTCAATAAGGACGGTGAAGATAGGTCTGAGGTGTCACAGGGTGTTGCCACTGAGCTGCGCCGAATTGAAGACAGTATGTCGACTTACATGGATGCCTCCGACCTCAGTGGTTTTAATGGTGCCAAAGTCAATCTGTGGCATGCAATACCAGCAGAAATGGCGGCCCTTGTAGCCCAGTCCCTATCCCTTAGTGAAAAAACCAATGGGGCTTTTGATATCACCATAGGTCCTTTAGTTGATTTATGGGGTTTTGGCCCTCAGCCTATACCTGTAAAAATTCCTAGCCAAGATGCGCTTGATGCACTGCGGCCTGTGGTGGGTTATCAGCTTTTGCAGGTGCGACAGCAGCCACCTGCTATGCGCAAACTTGCGCTCAGCACAATCGACCTTTCCGCCATTGCCAAAGGCTATGGGGTTGATGCAGTCGCTTTATGGTTAGAGGCACATGGCATTGATAATTATTTAGTTGAGGTGGGAGGTGAGTTGCGTGCCCATGGACTTAAGCTGGATGGATCCCCCTGGCGCATTGCCATAGAATACCCAATTGTAGGCGCCCAACAGGTGTATCAGGTGGTGAAGGTAAATAATATGGCAGTTGCAACCTCTGGCAACTATCGCAATTATTATGAGAAAGATGGTGTACGCTATTCTCATACCCTCAATCCTCTGACTTTAAGGCCCGTGACTCACAATTTGGCTTCTGTGACAGTGATTGATGCGAGTGCTGCTCGAGCCGATGCGTTAGCGACAGCCTTAATGGTGATGGGGGGCGAAGACGGAGTAAGTTGGGCTACCATGCATCAAGTACCAGCTTACTTTATAATGAAAAGAGCTGATGGTTTTGTGGCACAGTCTACAGCAGACTTTGATAGTTATTTGGAGAATTGAATGGAAACTATGATTTTATCTTTTGTCATCTTACTGCTAATCGTTGGAGGTATGGCAATCGGTGTGTTGATGGGAGGTAAGCCAATTGCAGGATCTTGTGGGGGCATGACAGCCTTAGGCATGGACGTGGCCTGTGATGTGTGCAAAGGCGACCCAGAAGTGTGCGAAACAGAACAGCAAAAAGCCATCAAAGCCGATAACATATCTCAAACTCCATCAGATGATAATAGTTATGATGTGGGCCGATCAAAATAATGCCCCAATCTACTTTAGTAACCTAATAAAAAAAATCAGCAAAGAGAGAAATACATGGCAAGTTATGAGTACGATTTAGTCGTTATTGGCACCGGACCTGCGGGTGAGGCTGCGGCGATTAATGCGGCTAAATTAGGTCGTAAAGTTGCTGTGGTAGAAATGCGAGATCAGGTGGGCGGTGGCTGTGCCCATAAAGGTACGATTCCTTCTAAGGCTTTGCGTCATGCTGTAAAACAAATCATTGAGTTTAATACCAATACTTTATTCCGTGTTATTGGTGAACCTAAAAACTTCTCCTTTCCTCAGGTTCTCAAAACTGCCAGTGAAGTCATCGCTAAACAAGTAATGCTGCACACACAGTTTTATGCTCGTAATCGTGTGGACGTGTTTTTTGGTTTTGCGCACTTTTTAGACCGCAACAATATTGAAATTTTAGGCAGTGAAGGTAGTGAAAACTTACGCTTTGAGCAGGCAGTCATTGCCACAGGCTCCAGCCCCTATGAGCCGGAGGATGTAGATTTTTCTCATGCCCGCATTTATACCAGTGATACGGTACTTAACCTCAAGCATACGCCACGCTCATTGATTATTTATGGAGCAGGTGTCATTGGTTCTGAATATGCTTCAATTTTTGCAGGCTTAGGTGTAAAAGTTGAATTAGTTGATAACCGCGCTAATTTGCTTGAATTTCTTGACGTTGAAATATCAGACTCACTTAGCTATCACTTGCGAAATAATGGTGTGCGTATCCGCCATAATGAAACCTACAAGACGGTCACAGCAGACGACACTGCGGTATCAATAGAGTTAGAATCTGGTAAACGCATCTGTGCTGACATGCTGCTATTCTGTAATGGGCGCTCTGGTAATACTAAAAATTTGGGGCTAGAAAATGTAGGTATTGAGACCAATAGCCGTGGTCAATTAGAAATTGATCAACGTTATCAAACTAGCGTAGAAGGCATTTACGCAGCTGGCGATGTGGTAGGCTGGCCCAGTTTAGCTTCGGCTGCCTATGACCAAGGCCGATCAGCGGCCACAGACCTACTAGGTTTGCCTGGCGTTCGGTTTGTAGATGATGTTCCGACAGGGATCTATACGATTCCAGAAATTAGTTCTTTAGGTAAAACTGAAGAGCAACTAACCGCAGAAAAAGTACCTTATGAAGTGGGCCAAGCCTTCTTCAAAGATCTTGCCAGAGCACAAATTAGTGGCGAAGTAGTGGGTATGCTAAAGATATTGTTTAATCGTGAAACCTACGAAATTTTAGGTATCCATTGTTTTGGTGACCAAGCTTCAGAAATTATTCATATCGGTCAAGCCATCATGAATCAAAAAGGGGACGCAAATACTATTGAGTACTTTGTGAATAATACCTTTAATTTTCCCACGATGGCAGAAGCCTATCGTGTAGCGGCTCAGTTAGGCCTTAATAGAGCTCGACAAGTTAATAACTAAGCCACAATGATTAGCCTGTCACGGGGCGGGTCTTTCTATCCCAATAGGTAATTTATGTTTCAATCCATTGCTTTGACTGTTGGCCTAAGATACACCCGAGCTCAACGACAAAATCACTTTATTTCTTTTATTTCCCTCATCTCTATATTGGGCTTAGTGCTGGGTGTGACCGTGCTTATTTTAGTACTGTCGGTAATGAATGGCTTTGATCAAGAACTTAGGCAGCGTATTTTAGGTATGGTGCCTCATGCGATTGTGCAAACTGCCCAACCGGTGATGGACTGGCAACAACCTGCTGCTTTGGCCATGCAGGTTGAGGGTGTGGTTGGCGTGGCTCCTTTTGTGCATGGCCAGGGCATGTTTAGCAATTTTGGTCGGGTAAAACCTGTCCTGTTTCATGGTATTGAGCCCGAGGCAGAAGCTAGAGTCTCCATATTGCCCAACCATATGACACAAGGGTCTGTGTCAAACTTAAAGGCGGGAGCATTTAATATTCTCATGGGTGACCTGTTAGTTCGTCAATTAGGCGCGCGCGTGGGTGACAAGGTCACTTTGTTTTTACCTGAAGCCTCGTTATCTGTGGCCGGTATTATTCCCAGATTAAAGCGTTTTACCTTGGTTGGTATTTTTAAAGTCGGTGCTGAATTGGACGCTAATTTAGCCATTATGCACATTGCGGATGCGAGTAAGCTTAAACGGTTAGGTGGTGGGGCAGAGGGCTTGCGCTTAAAGTTAGATGATTTATTCACTGCTCCAGAAAAAGCAAAACAAGTGGCATTAAAACTGCCTGGGCAATATTGGACTAATGACTGGACCCGCACCCATGGCAGTTTATTCCAAGCAATTCAGTTAGAACGACGTATGTTGGGACTTTTGTTGATGCTTGTGGTCGCTGTGGCAGCATTTAATATTGTATCGACATTGGTCATGCTTGTGGTTGAGAAACAGGCTGATATCGCAATTTTGAGAACTTTAGGGGCAAGTCAAAAAGATGTTATGGGTATTTTTATCGTGCAAGGGAGTATCATTGGATTTTTAGGCACCTTAATGGGCACCATAATAGGCGTTGTGCTGGCGCTGAATATTACCAGTTTGGTTGATTGGGCTGAACGCCTATTTGGTTTTAAAGTACTTAGTGCTGAAGTTTATTTTATTAGTTATTTTCCATCTCAAGTCAAACTTGAAGATGTATTGGTGATTAGTATTGGGTCCTTCATTCTGTGCGTCATAGCGACCCTTTATCCAGCTTGGCGAGCTTCAAAAGTAGAGCCAGCAGAGGTATTACGTTATGAGTAATTGGGTTCTGCAGGCCACTGGTTTAGTCAAGTCGTTTAAGGATGGCGAGCTTCAAGTGGACGTTCTCAAGGGGCTGGATTTAGAGCTAGCTGAGGCTCAAAGTATGGCTATCATTGGTAGTTCAGGGTCGGGCAAAAGTACCCTGTTACAATTGCTAGCGGGTCTTGAACAACCCGATGCTGGGAGGGTATCAGTGGTCGGAGAGTGTTTATCAGATTTGAACGTTAATCAAGCGGCCAAGTTACGTAATCAGCACTTGGGGTTTGTATTCCAATTTCATCATTTGTTAGCCGAATTTAGTGCTTTAGAAAACGTCATGTTACCCCATATGATGGCAGGTAATAAACCGGCTGAAGCAGAAATAAAAGCGGTATCTATGCTTCAAAGAGTAGGTTTAGGAGACCGTGTTGGGCATAGGCCTGGAGCGCTATCTGGTGGAGAGCGCCAGCGTGTCGCCATTGCTCGGGCATTAATCAATGAGCCCGCATGTTTGTTGATGGATGAACCCACAGGTAATTTAGACAGGCACAATGCTCAACAAACTTTGAGTCTATTGAAACAACTCCAAGGAGATCTGGGCACGGCGTTTGTGGCAGTCACTCATGACCTTCATTTAGCGGGTCAGCTAGACTCTCAGTTAAGCTTACAAGACGGTGTCTTAGTCTGTTACCAATAACAATATCAATAAAGTTAACGTTAACGTTTACGTTTGAGCCAATTACGCTTGACTTGCCAGCTCCACAGCAGTTGCACGGTAAAAAAAGTCACCACTGCTAAGATTAACCCACCCGCCACAGAACCTGCATAAAGGGGTTTCCATAGAATGTGTAATTGATGAAATAACCAGCTTCTAGACCACTCAAAATCCAAGTTATAAGCTGGAGTTTGCAACATCCAAGCTCCAAACTTGTAATTGGCATAAAGTATGGGCGCCATGGTAAGTGGATTACTGACCCACACCAAAGCCACGGACAACGGAATGTTGGCTTTCCACACCAAGGCTATGGCAGCAGCTAGCAACATTTGTAAGGGCATCGGGATCATGCAACAAAAAAGACCTATAGCGCAGCCCCTAGCCACACTCGTGCGTTTGAATCCCCACAATTTTGTATCGTGCATTACCCTATTTAACCATCTCAGCGACTGATATTGGCTCAGTTTTTTTGGATCTGGGCTAATGCGTTTGAAAAACTTACGCGGCATGGACTAACCTTATTCTAAGTGGGAGGAAAGGCGTTGATTTCGAGCGTAAGCCTTAGCCTGCCAATTATGCGCTTATATACAAACTAAACCAAGGTTTAGGGTGCTCAAGGATGAGACTTTATGTATATTAATGGTTTGTTTTTGTTACTTTTTTGGTGTCTGGGTTGGGCGCAATTTGGATTTATAAATAGCCTATATCTAATCATCTTTTTATTGGTTGGACTTTTATTCGGTGATACCCGCCGCCAAGCGGTTGTAGCACTGTTCATTTTTTTGCTAGCCAGTGTTCTTCAGTATCATCTTATTTCCATTCAATACCCCCTCCCATGGGTGCGCAAAGACCTGAGAATGGAGGCCTGTGTGACGGGGTTAAGTAGAAGTCAGGCTGGCCTTAGCCTGATGTTAAGTGATGCACAAATCGATATTCCCTCACTGCAAATGCATAAGTCTGCTAAACCCACTTATTTAGCTAGGCCACAAGTGTTAGATGGCAATGTAAAAGTGACGATTTACCCATCTACAAAGGCTGCTCAGCCTCAACTAAATGGTTTCGACCAAGCCTTGGGTCTAAGGGATTTAATGGGTCGTAAAGTAGAGTTGATCGTGCGCTTAAAAGGGCCAAAAAACTTACAAAACCCAGAGTATTTCGATTATGTGCGGTGGCGTCAGTTAAGTGGGCAAGTGGCGTCTGGGTATGTGAAACAATGGCTTGCTACTGGGGGTGCTTGCAATAGCTGGAACTGGCCAAAATTACATTTGGATAAACTACGTCTAAGCCTATGGCAGCGTATCCAAGACTTTGCTGAAATACATGCCATGTCGTCTGTGTCTGTCTCGCTTTGGGGGGCTCTTATGTTGGGACAGACCTCTGCTTTAAGTGCACAGCAATGGCGAATTTTAGCTGCTTCTGGCACTACCCATTTGCTAGTCATCTCTGGACTCCATGTGGGTTTAGTTGCTGGGTTAGTCATGCTATTGATGCGTCTATTAACATTTCCTTTTGGTATTAAAAGTAGTCTGGGTCTTCGAGTAGGTGCTTGGGTTGGTCTTGGAGCAGCGATTGGTTTTGCGCTACTGAGTGGCTTTGGATTACCTGCTCAACGTGCGGTTATAATGCTTGCTGGTCTCATGTGGGGTTTGATGTGGGGCTTACAGTTGAGTTTTCCCCAGCGCTTATTTATCGCCTTTTTTGTGACCTTAGTCTTACAACCCTTAAGCGCGTTTAGTCTAGGATTTTGGTTATCTTACACTGCTGTTCTGGCCTTAGGTTTAGTATGGTATGGGTCTTCTAGCCAAGGTTGGCGACATCGAATCATGTCGTTGTTGGCTGCCCAAGCAGCCTTGTCTTTGTTGGTATTACCGGTGATTGCCATAGGCACGGGTAATATAAGCTTGGTTAGCCCCTTAGTAAACCTATTCTTAGTACCTCTTTTTAGTTTATTGTTTATTCCAGCTCTACTACTTATTAGTATTATGGCAATATTTATGCCTCTTGATCCCGTTTTTTTTATGGGCATCGATGTGACCTTTGTATGGCTATGGAAAGGGCTTGAAACTGTCGCAAGCCTAGCGTGGGCAACGGTTTTTGTTGGCCAACTGCCTATTGCCATATTTGTCGCTCTATTATTGGTAACTTTATTGTGCCTTTTAATGAGACGATGGCATTGGCCACTATTGCTTTTGCTGCTGCCTCTGGTGCTTTTTAAAACTTTTGAAGTCTCACAAATTAATCACCCTAACTATGCACGCCTTAATGAGTTGCCTGTGGTCATCACGCTTCTAGATGTAGGTCAGGGCTTGAGTGTGTGGGTGCGCCAAGGCAAACACAATATGCTTTATGATGTGGGTAATTATTACCCTAGTGGCTTTAATTTTGTTGATGCTGTGATCTTACCCGAGATGCGTTTGGAGGGGGTCCATCAACTTGACCTAGTCGTAATCAGTCATTGGGATATGGACCATAGTGGTGGTCTAGAAACCTTATTGCAGCAACAAACTGTGCAGCGACTCCTATTGCCCTCTGAGCTTAACTTAAAACGCGAACAGAACTTAGGCTCTATAGCCGAAAACACCAGTCGATGCGCCAGCACAGCTTGGCAAAATCTTTGGCAAGATAGCTCTAGTCAACTTCTGTGGCGCCAAATTGCTTTAGTCGAACAAGGTTTGCAGGGTAATAACGCCTCCTGCGTCATATTACTCCATGTTTTTGGGCGTCAGGTATTAATTACTGGAGATATTGAAGCTAAGGGGGAAGGCAAGCTGTTAGAAATGATTGATAACCTAGATTTGACTTCATTGGCGAGTGAGGTGCTTATTGCGCCTCACCATGGTAGTAAAACTTCATCTACTGAAGCCTTTCTGACTCATGTTAGGCCAGCTTATGTGTTAGTGTCTGCAGGTAAAAATAACCCTTATGGTCACCCTCATAAAAGTAAAACCAAGGCCTATTGGAAACAGGGTAGTCAATGGTATAACACAGGGCGCCAAGGCCAAATAAAGATGGTGTTTAACCCCAGTGGTGAATATCAAGTGCTGCCATTTTCACCATAGGTTCACCCTAAATGAGCCCTAGATAAGCCCTAGATAAGTGAAGTGAACTGAACACAAGTGTTTGATATAAGTGCTTGATAGCGCTCCGGTGTGGGTTATAATGAAGTCATCAAGGTATGTATTGTTCAATTTAGTGGCACTCTGTACAAAATCAACTTCAGTCCAGCTATTTGATCGCCAAATAGAAAACAAACGTTCACTAGGTGCAAGCGCAATATGGAACAAAGGTGACACAAAAGATACTCAACGCTTGGTATAGGGGTGCTTGGTGGTTATATTTACTACAACCCTTTTCTATCCTGTATTTATGGCTCAGGCATTGGCACCTTGCAAGACAACCTAAGGTGGGGAAAAATCCGCTACCCTTAGTGGTGATTGGCAATATTACCATTGGCGGTACTGGTAAAACACCATTAGTAGTGGCCTTAGTCGCAGCTTTAAAAAAGCAAGGCTTGCGGTGTGCAATTATCAGTCGTGGGTATGGTGGTAAGATAGGGGCAGGACCTCATTGTGTGAGTGCAGGGGATAGTGCCCTTATGGTGGGTGATGAACCTTTGTTATTGAGCCAGTTAACGCAGGTGCCTGTTGTTGTGGGATGGTGCCGTAAAGCCAGTATTGCGTGGCTGGCAAAGCAGCAACAATTTGATTTAGTCATCAGTGATGACGGTTTACAGCACAGTGCCATTAAAGGTGACGTAGAATGGTGTTTAATTGACGGCAAGCGTGGTCTTGGAAATGGTTTGTGTATCCCAGCAGGCCCCCTTAGAGAGCTGCCCATTAGGCTCACTCAGGTAGATCAGGTATTCATCACTGGGGTGGCCGATAACAAAGTGGGCAAACAATTGCAGCAACAGATGCCAGATCAACTGGTATGCAACATTCAACCTCAACTGGAGCAATTAAGGCGGGTGAGTGATGATGAAATGGTGCCTTGGCCTGATACTAATCACATCATAAATGCGATTGCTGCTATAGGGCATCCTCAGCGCTTTTTTGATGACTTACGTGATCGTGGTTATGAGGTCCATGGCAAAGGCTATACTGATCATTATCTATTCAAAGCCCACGATTTACCTCAAGGTAGGCTGATTATGACGGCTAAAGATGCAGTTAAGTGTCGACCGTTAGCCCAAGGGACGAGTGGACAACCAACTCTGCAGTGGTTATATGCAACTCAAGCATTAACCATAGCACCTGCGCAAATTGATGCACTGTTATTAAAGTTGGGTATAAAACCTAACCACACTAATCCACAAAATAAGGATCTCCATGGATAAGAAATTACTAGAAGTTCTTGCCTGCCCTGTGAGCCACGGCCAGCTGTTTTATCATGCCCACACCAATGAACTATTTTGCCCAGCCAGTGGCTTAGCTTACCCTATTGATGCCGGCATTCCTGTTTTGTTAGAGGCTCAAGCAAGGCCACTTACAGATGAAGAGAAGCAAGCTTAATGGCATTTTCAGTGGTCATTCCTGCACGCTTTCAATCTAGTCGTTTACCAGGTAAACCGTTATTGGACCTCGGTGGTTTAAGCATGCTGCAACGAGTTTACCAGCAAGCATGCAAGAGTGATGCATCCCAAGTTTACATCGCTACAGATCATGGCGATATTTTGCACCATGCAAAGGAGTTCTGCGAACAAGTGATCATGACGCGTCAAGATCACCCTACAGGCACTGATCGATTGCAAGAGGTTGCTCAATATTTGTCTTTGGCCGATGATCACATCATGGTTAATGTGCAAGGTGATGAACCATTTATACCCCCAAGTTTAATTAATCAAGTTGCCAGTAACCTGCAGTACCAGTCTCATGCGTCTATTGCGACTTTAGCTGAGGCCATAGACGATATTGAACAGGTGTTTGATGCTAATGCAGTAAAAATAGTTCGTAATGACGCTAATATGGCGATGTATTTCTCCCGAGCACCTCTGCCTTGGGATAGAAAATGGAATCAAGTTGATGCGAAGCAAGCACAAAAAAATGTGTACTTACGTCACATTGGCCTCTACGCGTATCGGGTGGGATTTTTGCACCGTTATGTGAGTTGGCCACAGACGAATTATGAAAACATTGAGTGTCTTGAACAGCTTAGAGCCTTACACTTCGGTGAAGGTATCCATGTGGACTTAGCGCCTGAGGGCATACCTGCTGGGATAGACACACCTGAAGATCTAATGCGAGTGCGCGCTTCTCTAAATGCAGCAGTGTTGGATTCTTAATGGATCTGCAATACGATGTTAGCCTAAAACCCTATAACACCCTCAGTTTAGATGTTAAAGCTGCCTATTTTGTCTGCATCAGTGACCTGCATGATTTAGATGCTGTACGCAAATTTTGTCTTGATCAAAAGTGTCCGTGGCTACTCATAGGCGGTGGAAGTAACTTAGTATTAACCCAAGATTTTGAAGGGTTAGTAATGTTTATGTCTATGAATCAAGTATTCTGGCCAGTCGAGGCTGCATCAACTAAGCCAATGGATCATTTTACTGTAATGGTGCAAGCGGGTTATGATTGGGATCTGTTGGTTGCAGAGTCATTACTGAGAGGTGCGAGTGGGCTCGAAAATCTATCATTAATACCGGGGCAAGTCGGTGCCGCTCCGGTACAAAATATTGGCGCTTATGGGGTAGAGCTCAAGGACACTCTTGAAAGTGTTGAAGTGTTTAACTTTGATACGGGAAAAATATTCACCTTGGCTGCAGTGGATTGCGAATTTGGCTACAGAGACAGTATATTTAAACGCCATCAAAGTTGGATCATCACCCAAATCCAATTACGTTTAAGTCTTAATTATAAACCACAAGTTGGCTATGGCATTATTGCAGACACCATTAAAGTTCTGTCTGGTGAAGTGGCCGCTAAAGCGTCTCCCCAGCAAGTAAGAGATGCTGTGATCCACATTCGCCGCGCTAAATTGCCAGATCCAAAAGATATCCCTAACGTCGGTAGCTTTTTTAAGAATCCTATCGTCAGCGATAGTAAAATGAAAATGTTAGCCCGTCAGTGGCCGGGACTTGTGGCCTACGCAATAGGCTCTAATGAGCATAAGTTGGCAGCAGCTTGGTTAATTGACCAGCTAGGTTGGAAGGGTTTTGTACAAGGTGAAGTGGGCGTGCATGAACATCAAGCGCTCGTATTGGTGGGTTCAGGTGTCGCCACAGGTCAGGAAATTTTGGATTTAGCTCAACGAATCAAAGCTGATGTGGCTGAAAATTTTGGTGTCATGTTAGAAGTAGAACCTCGGCTGTTTGATGGCCGAGGTGAATTTTACCTAGAACTATAGTCTAGCCCTCTTTAGCGGAAGCTTCCTCTGCCGCTGCTTTTTCACGGCGACGTTTCTCACGCGGATCGTTGTGGGCTCTTTGGCGAGGTGAGCTAGGGGCTGCGTTTTCTCCATCACCAGTTGGCTTAACTTCGGCTAAGGCGGGGGACGCCTTAGCCTCTGGAGGCTGCTCTGATATAGCAGCAGCGCCAGATTCTTTGACCGGTGTTGTAACCGACTCAGGATCTGATTCAGTAACTGGCGCAGCAACTTCAGCCTTGACTCGAGTTCTGCTCTTTACTTTGGTTGGCGCTTTAGTAACCTCGACTTGAACTGGGGCAGGCGTTCCTTCAATCACTGCTTCAGGACTCAACTCCTTGACAACTTGTTGGGATGCACTAGAAGTTGCTTCCACAGCCACCTCTGGAGTTGTCTCAAGCGCATGACTAGTCTTATCTGCAGTGGTTTCTTCACTCAGGTTTTCAACTACTGCCTCGCTCGTTTTAGTTTCTTTAGGCTTACGTTCACGTGGTTTACGTTGGCGTGGCTTTTTATCAGCCGTGTCTTTTTTGGTGGTTTCTTCTTTACTTGCCTGTTCTGCATCAGCACCCGTTTCATCAGCTGCCACAGTTGGACTTTCAATCCCGACTTCAATCCCGATTTCAGCCACGACTTCTGGCTGAGCTACAATTTCAGTCGTCATAAGCTCGACAGGAACTGCTGTGCTATTCGTTTCTAAAGCTTGATCAACTGTTGATTCAACTGTTGATTTAGCGTTGCTACGCTTACCGCTGCGATCACGACGACGTTTCTGATCACGACTGCGGTTAGCATTCGATTCATAAGCCTCCTCTGGTGCTGCTGGGGTTGGCATCACTGCGTCTAATGGTTCAACCGTTTTAGTCTCTCGATTTTTATTGCGAGTTTCCTGACGGCGATTATTGCGTTTTTCGTCTGTGTTACGATCCTTCTTGCGCTCGGCATTACGACTGTCGTTGCGAGTGTCTGAACTCACTTCGTTACGTTTCTCGTCTCGAGACTCATTACGTGGCTCATTGCGTCTATTACCATTGCGACCACGACGTCGATCATCATTTTGATTACGGTTTTGAGTGTTCCGAGCACTATTGCGCGAATCGTTGCGAGCAGATGTTGGTCTAGTTGGCGCTTTTGCAGCGACACCTTTCTTCGGTGCACCCTTAATTAAACGACTTAGGGCACTGATAATGCGTGAGCCTAGACTCTCCGATGAAGCTCGCTTAACTGGAGCAATACTGGCCTTAACTGGGGCAGTTGAGTCTTGCGCAGCGGGTTTTGCTACCTGAATGCTTTGAACCGCTGGCTTTTCTGTGGCAAGAGGGGTCTTAGCATCAAATTCCTTGGCATCAAAGTGATGTTGAGCTAAATCTATCTCGTAACTCGTCTCACTGGCTTGGGCTGCTTCATGGTCATCCCTAAGGCGGCTCACTTCAAAGTGTGGCGTTTCCATTTGTGGGTTTGGAATGATCACAATGCGAACGCCCGCAGTTTTTTCAACTTCTAATATTTCTGCACGCTTCTCGTTGAGAAGGTAAGTCGCCATGTTGACTGGCAATACGACCCTAATCTCGGCGGAGCGATCTTTACTGGCCTCTTCATTGATTAAACGAATGATCGACAGGGCAAGAGATCCTACATCACGAATGCTGCCTTGACCACTACAACGAGGACAAACGATGCCTGAAGTTTCCCCTAAAGATGGACGCAAACGCTGGCGTGACATCTCCATTAAACCAAACCGAGAAATACGACCCACTTGTACACGCGCACGGTCGAGCTTGAGGCTGTCACGGAGTTTGTTTTCTACAGCACGCTGGTTGCGCATAGGCCCCATGTCGATAAAATCGATCACAACTAAACCACCCATATCACGCAAGCGCAACTGGCGGGCAATCTCCTCAGCTGCTTCTAGATTAGTGTTCAGCGCCGTTTCTTCGATGTCACTGCCTTTAGTTGCTCGAGCTGAGTTAATATCTATTGAGACTAGAGCTTCGGTGGGATCAATAACGATGGCTCCACCGGATGGCAGGGTCACCTCACGTTGAAACGCAGTTTCTATTTGAGATTCAATCTGAAAACGATTAAACAAGGGAGTTTCTTGGTCGTACAGCTTGATCTTATTCTCATAGCTTGGCATGACTTGTTGCACAAAAGTTAACACGTCTTGGTGCACTTTAGGTTCATCAATTAGCACTTCACCAATGTCTGGACGCAAATAGTCGCGCATCGCACGGATAATGACATTGCTTTCTTGGTAAATTAAGAAAGGGGCTGGTTGTTTGTCCGAAGCGACAGTAATAGAATCCCACAACTGCTGCAAGTAATCGAGGTCCCACTGGATATCTTCAGCACTGCGGCCAATGCCAGCTGTGCGCACGATAACGCCCGATTCTGCTGGCACAGTCAATTGATTCATTACATCACGCAACTGAGAGCGTTCTTCACCTTCAATGCGGCGAGAAATGCCACCTGCCCGAGGGTTATTGGGCATTAATACCAAATAACGCCCAGCCAGACTTATAAAAGTAGTTAACGCAGCACCCTTGTTACCGCGCTCTTCTTTGTCGACCTGGACCACAATTTCCTGACCCTCTTTCACCAGTTCTCGGATGCTAGAACGACTACTTTGGGACTGGTCTTTGAAGTACTCTCGAGAGATTTCTTTGAGGGGTAAGAACCCATGGCGTTCGGAACCATAGTCTACGAACGCAGCCTCTAGGCTAGGTTCTACACGGGTGATCCGGCCACGGTATATATTGGCTTTCTTTTGTTCACGAGCGCCAGATTCAATATCTAGATCAAACATACGCTGGCCATCAACCAGCGCAACGCGCAACTCTTCAGAGTGAGTTGCATTAATAAGCATTCTTTTCATGGTGTTCAAATTTCTTGAAACCCATCTACCCAACGGCAATTAATATTTTTACGGGTGCACGAGAGCTCGCTAGAGCCCTAACGGTGGGGGAAACCATTACCTTCTCGGATAAATGTAAATTCAACTGTACAATTTACATTATGTTATTGGTCTGTTTTATCTAGCAATATCAATCATATAGGCTAACGTACAAGTTCACTCACCAGCAGCTCAAATCATATGAAAAGGCTCTGTTTATTCTATAGATTGGGACATTGCCCCTTTGTGCCTGCCTCAGCACTGTCATCATTTGTTCAGACCGGTCCATGGGTAGGGTACATCTCCACCTAAACACCAAGCATAAATTAATTCGCCGTAACTGGGTAAAACGGTTTGTTTTACGTTAAATAACTGGGAATACCCCAAGTTACAGCCTATTTCATTCGGATTTTGAGGTGCTGGTAAGAATCAAGCATAACGTCAAAATCAACAGGCTAGGTTTGTCAGGCCCCACCTAAAATTGGTTAACTGAACTGGGCCATTATCTTTGTGCCCACTGACTGTTTCAATGTCAGTTTCAGTGATCATATGTTACCATTTAAGGCCTTGTCCCGCAAATAATTAAGCCACTAGTTTATTGTTTATGCCACAAAAGCCAACCCCCCCACCTCCATTGACCGCATCGGTTGTTAAATTCATTCCTATTGATGATGATAGGGTCGGGCAGCGTATCGATAATTTTCTCATGACTCAGCTCAAAGGAGCTCCTAAAAGCTTAATTTACCGCATTGTAAGGAAGGGGGAAGTAAGGGTTAACAAAGGCCGTATCAAACCAGATTATAAACTCAAAAATGGTGACCTTGTGCGCGTGCCACCCGTTAAGTTACCAGCGCCGAACGCGCCATCAGCGGTAGGCAAAGGCTTAGAAAAACAGTTGCGTGAGGCCATTTTATACGAAAGTGTGGGCTTGCTGATTATCAATAAACCCCATGGTTTAGCTGTGCATGGCGGCAGTGGCATCAACCTTGGTTTAATTGAAAGCTTGCGTCAATTATACCCAAATGAACGGTCTTTAGAACTTGTTCACCGCCTAGATAGAGATACTTCGGGCTGTATTATGGTGGCTAAAAAACGCTCCACTTTGCGAGCCATTCACGCCCAACTTAGAGAAGGTGGTATCGATAAGGTTTACCAAGCATTAGTTATTGGTGGCTGGCCCAGATCTTGTCAAAAAGTGGATGCCCCACTAATGAAAAACGTCGTGCAGTCTGGTGAACGCATGGTGCGCGTAGCACAGGAAGGTAAACGCAGTATTACACGTTATCGAGTGCTACAAAACTTAGGCCCATTCACCCTCATTGAGGCTAAACCCATAACGGGCAGAACCCACCAAATTCGGGTACATTGCCAGCATATGGGACATCCAATAGTGGGTGATCCTAAATATGGTTTAGACGATGTTAATCTAATGCAGCGACAATTAGGTCTAAATAGACTATTTTTACATGCTGCTCAGTTGCGTTTGGTCGACCCAAGTACGGATAAAAAAATCGATGTGCGAGCGCCCTTAGATCAGCGGTTACAAAGCGCTGTTGAGCGTTTGTGCTAAAATCAGACTCATGCGTACTGTGGCTGGCACTATCAATATTGTTTCGTTATGCTCCAGACCGTTTAAAAATCAAAGCAGGTGTCCTTTATGTATAACACTGATCTAGATAAAAATCAGGCCAACTTTCAAAGCTTATCGCCTTTGTCGATGCTCAAACGGGCTGCGGAGGTTTATCCGGCGGTTGAAGCCCAAGTATATGGTGAGATACGTCGCACTTGGTTGCAAACATATCAACGAGCCTGTGCTATGACTGATGCACTCAAAGGTCGGGGTATAGAGCTGGGTGATACGATTTCTTTAGTCGCTCATAACGGTCCAGAATTATTTGAATCCCATTATGCAGTACCCATGTCTGGCGCCGTGCTTAATGCCATTAATACTCGTTTAGACGCGAAAACAATTGCTTTTATTTTTGATCATGCTGAAACTAAAGTGGTGTTTGTAGACCGTGAATTTTCTGAAACTGTGGCCTCAGCATTGACTTTGTGTCAGGTAAACCCCTTAGTTGTTGACATAGATGATCCTAGCTTTGAAGGCGGGCGGCTTATTGGGGAGTTGACTTATGAACAGCTTATTGATGAAGGGGATCAGGACAGTGAGTGGCATATGCCAGCAGATGAGTGGCAAGCCATCAGTCTGAATTACACATCGGGTACCACAGGCAATCCTAAAGGAGTGGTTTACCATCACCGTGGGGCTTACTTAACCGCTATGAGTATGGCATTTAGCTGGGATATGCCCAAGTACCCTAAATTTCTGACCGTAGTGCCTATGTTTCATTGTAATGGCTGGTGTTTCCCATGGACCACAGCTTTAATGGCTGGAACTAATATTTTTATTAGACATTTGAAACCAGAAGTTCTACTTAAACTGATTAAACAAGAGCAAGTAACGCATTTTGGTGGGGCACCGATCGTACTCAATATGCTTAATAATGCTAATGAAAAAGACAAAACTGGCATTACCCATCAAGTTAAAGTAATGACTGCAGGTGCAGCTCCTCCAGCAGCTGTTATTGAAGCGATGGAAAAATTAGGCTTTGATGTGACACATGTTTATGGCCTAACTGAAACTTATGGCGCTTGTGTAATTTGTGAGTGGCAGCCAAATTTGTGGGACCATTTGCCCAAGTCAGAGCAAGCGGCGTTAAAGTCTCGCCAGGGAGTAAGAAGCCCAGCACAAGAAGATCACTCAGTCATGGATGCAGAATCGATGCGACCTGTCCCCAAAAATGGTGAAACGATTGGTGAAATATGTTTACGTGGCAACATGGTCATGAAAGGTTACCTTAAAAATCCATCTGCAACAGCTGATGCTTTTGCGGGCGGCTGGTTTCGCACTGGTGATTTGGCCGTTTGGCATGCCGATGGCTACATGGAAATTAAGGATCGTGCGAAAGATATTATTATTTCAGGAGGAGAAAATATTTCTTCAATCGAAATAGAAAGTGTGCTCTACAGCCATCCAGCAGTTTTTGAAGCTGCTGTTGTGGCAAGGCCTGATGAGAAATGGGGAGAAACCCCGTGCGCTTTTGTGTCTTTAAAACCTGATGCCCAAGCAACAGAAGTAGAACTGATTGAATATTGTAGGGACAATATGGCGCGCTTTAAAGTACCCAAGCATGTTGTGTTTGGCTCCTTGCCAAAAACAGCGACAGGTAAAATACAAAAATTTGTACTGCGTAAAATGGTGCCTGTTTAGCTAAATTAGGGTAGAATTTTGGAGGTTTTAACAAGATTAATTTTTGGCCTATTATAACTCTCAGAGACAAATGTACCTAATGGACGATCAGATCGATAAAGTTAAGTTGCACAAAATTGCCAATGACCTACTGTCATCAGGAGAACAGATCAGTGTGCAAGCTATTGCAGATATAATGCGTATTAAACCCTCTGAAGAATTAGGCAGGCAGCTAGAGCATTGGTGGATCAAGCAAGAAAGCAGAGTTGCTTTTCGCCGCACTATTCAGCCTAATAATCGGCCTGATATTCCAGAAACCGTTTATCAAACAGTGCAAATGATTTGGGATAATGCCCTTAGGGATGCTCGTTTAGAATTAGAACTCAATGCCAATAGTGACAGACTCGTTAATGCGACAGGCATTGCTCTGGAAGACGAAATTTATTTAGCTAAAGCTCAGTTAGAAGCAGTTGAAGGTTCCAACCAGCGTTTGCGTGTGCAGTTAAAAGATAGCCAAAATAATTTAAAAAAATTAGAAGCAGAGCGAGCCATGTTGCGCAGCAATTTACAGTCTGCTGAAAAAACCATTAGCTCCATGAAAAACACGGTGTCTGAGGCGAAAAGTGAAATGAAGCGGGCCATTTCAAGTAGTGATGAAGCTAAGAAACAGCTTGATAATCGCATGAAAGAAGAGACAACCCGAAACAATACAAATATTGGTAAATTAGAATCCAAGGTCAATTACTATCGCCATCAACTGGATAAACTGAGGGATGATTGGGGCAAAAAAGAAGCCGGATTAAACTCTCAGGTTCAAGAATTGCAGGGTGTGGCAGCCAGAGGCACAGTGACCCAAGACACCCAGTTTAGTCAGATTCGCAGTCAGGAAGAAGAATTGCGTAAGTATAGAGGGGAGATTACTAATCAGTCTCGCCACATGTCACAATCTAATAGTCAAGCCTTAGCATCGACCAACAGAGTAAAACGTTTAGAAGATGCTCTGCAACAACGTGAATTTGATGTTAAAGAATTACAAAAACGAGCGATGGTAGAAAAGTCTGATGCATCAAGGCGAGAGAAAGACCTGCGCAAATTAATCAAAGCCCGAGAAGTTGAAGGTCTTGAAATTAATAATAACCTCCTAGGTCTGCAACGCACATTGATTGCCCGCGAGGAAGAAATTAGACGTCTAACGGCTAAATTATAATCAGCGTCAGCTTTTTTTGTCGACCATCATCGAAGCAGTTCCGTCTGCAACTAACTTGGTGTTTACAAAACATTGAGTTTTCAGGCTTACCCTGCCACGACGTTGATTAATATCCGCTACGGTCACTGTGGCCACTAAAGTATCGCCTATAAACACAGGGGCCTTAAACTTAATCTGCTGTTCTAAATAAATACATCCAGGGCCTGGCAGTTGAGTACCTAACACCGTTGAAATTAAGCCTGCACTAAGCATACCGTGCGCAATGCGTGCCTTAAAAGGAGTCGTGGCGGCATATTCTGAGTCTAAGTGCACTGGGTTAGTGTCGCCAGTAAGCGCTGCAAAGGCATCAATGTCCGTTTCTGTAATCGTTTTTTGATAGCTTGATTCCATACCTATGGTTAAATCTTCTAAATAATACCCATGTTGGTTATTCACATACTACTCCTTTAAAAGTTGCCTCGTGAGTTCTTAGTGGAACCCGTGGGTCAGCATGATAGGCATTATTTCGCTTGGCTACAAATGTCAGGCTAAAATTACCTTAATTATGATACACACCTTAAATTGCAACTGATCCAAAAAGAGCGCCTAACATGAGTGAATACCAAGCCCCCTTAGAAGAAATGAACTTTGTTATTAATCGTTTGCTTGATTTACCTAATTTCGCCTTAGCAATTGACAACCAAGATGCCAGCGAAGATTTGTTGCAGGCGGTGTTGTCCGAAGCGGATAAGTTAGCTCACGAAGTATGGTCTCCCATCAACCACTTTGGTGATCAACAAGGAGTGACTTTAACAGAAGGTGGCGTTAAAACGGTCGAAGGTTTTAAGGAAGCTTATCAAGCATACGCTCAAGGGGGCTGGAATAGCCTCTACTTTGATCCACAATATGGTGGGCAAGGGTTACCGTTCACTTTTTCTATGCCCGTGTCAGAGATGATGAATGCGGCTAACATGGCACTTGCACTTTGCCCCATGTTAACCGCAGGAGCTACGGAAGCAATCGCTGCCCATGGCAGTGATCGTTTAAAGGATATTTACCTAGGTAAAATGATTAGCGGTGAATGGACTGGCACCATGAACCTCACTGAACCTCATGCAGGCACAGATTTGGCAGTCATTACCACCACAGCAACTCCTGATGGAGATCGCTTTCTAGTTAAAGGCCAAAAGATTTATATCACTTGGGGCGACCACAGTATGACTGAGAATATCATTCATTTAGTGCTGGCTAAATTGCCAAACGCGCCTGATGGCGTCAAAGGCATTTCCTTATTTCTTGTGCCTAAGTTCTTAATCAATGCAGATGGAAGTTTAGGTGAGCATAATGATGTGTATGCCATTAATGTAGAACACAAAATGGGTATCCATGGCAGTCCCACATGCGTTATGAGTTACGGCGATAACGAAGGTGCTGTTGGCTATTTAGTGGGTCAACCCCATCAGGGTTTAGCCGCCATGTTTACCATGATGAATAATGAACGCTTACTCGTCGGTTTACAGGGCGTAAGCTTGTCAGATCGAGCTTACCAAGGAGCCCTTAGGTATGCGCGGGATCGAGTGCAGTGTGCTGCCCCCGGCACTAGGGAACGAGGTGCTATTATTCACCATCCAGATGTGCGCCGCATGTTAATGACGATGCGCAGTTTGACTGAAGCTTGCCGAGCCATGGCCTATGTTAATGCCGCCCAAATCGATTTAAGCCAGCTGTCACCGGATGCAGCCACTAGAGGCTTAGCTCACAAGCGTGTTGGGTTACTTATTCCTATTGTAAAAGGGTGGTGTACTGAAATTTCGCAAGAATTGACCTCCCTGGGTGTGCAAATACATGGGGGCATGGGTTTCATTGAAGAAACAGGAGCAGCACAACACCAAAGGGATGCTCGCATACTCACCATTTATGAGGGTACGACCGGTATTCAGGCTTTAGACTTAGCGGGCAGGAAAACCCTCTACGACCAAGGTGCAGCAATGGCAGATCTAGTGCAACAAATGCGTGATGATTTGAGCTTACATGGCCATGCTGTCACTAAGTCACACCAGTCTGCGATGGCTGAAGCCATCAATGGCCTTGAATCGAGTTACCAGACTCTTCTGCAACAAGCTCCCAACGATGTTATGTTTGCTGGAGCAATCAGCTTTGATCTCTTAATGTTGAGTGGTTATGTGTGTGGGGCATGGCAAATGATGCGCAGCGCTAGTTTAGTCGCGCAGGAAGACAATGAGAGCTTCAAGACCAATAAATTAGTTACTGTAGCCTATTATTTAGACCATATCCTGCCTCGCTTTGAGTCGCACCGCCGTTCTATATTAGCCGGTAGTCAAAGTGTAATGGCCATTGCCGTGGGAGACCTTTAATCGGTTTCGATTGAGGGCGTTAAATTCAATGATTGTTGAATTATCCTAACCCATCCTAGTCATGGCTGATTCTTTTTTCGTTCTATAACGAACTTGGAGTCACAGTCTTTTAGTTTGGGTTATTGTCAGCTCCTAAGTGAAACACCTGTTGGTAAAAAGCCAGTTCAGCCTCCATGGCCTGAATGATATTTTTGGCTTTTCTAAAACCGTGACCTTCATCTGCAAAGGTGACGTGTGCCACCTTAATGCCTTTTGATCTGAGTAACTCAACCATCATTTCAGCTTGATTGGGAGGTACAACTTTATCTTTTAGACCCTGTAAAAAAATCACAGGGCAGTTGAGACCTTCTGCATGGTGGATTGGCGAGCGTGCGATATAGATGTCTTTTCGTTCGGGGTAAGGACCAATAAGGCTGTCAAGATAACGGGACTCAAATTTATGCGTATCAGTCGCTAAGGTTTCTAGGTCACCAATGCCATAGAGACTGGCTCCTGCTTTAAATGTATCAGTAAAGGTAAGGGCGGAGAGCACTGTGTACCCGCCAGCGCTGCCGCCACGAATGAGGCAACGCTGCGCATCTATTTTCTGTTGTTGAGCCAAATAGTGGATAGCATTTTCAGTGTCTTCAACATCAGCTACACCCCATGCGCGCCTTAAAGCTTGGCGATAAGTTCGTCCAAAACCAGTACTGCCACGGTAGTTAATATCCACAACAGCAAAGCCACGACTAGTCCAATATTGTAATTTCAGATTTAAACCACTGTCAGTTGCACCTGTGGGGCCACCATGACACATCACAATAACAGGAGGCAGTTCGTTAGCTTGGCCACAATAGGAGGCGCTGGTGGGATGGTAAAAGAACGCATGCACCATTTGGTGATTGCCACTTGGGAAAAAAATTGATTTGGGCTGAGCAAGATTAGTCGTTTCTACATCTAAAGTCGCTGGAGCGTAAATAGAGGTAACAACAGCCTGTTGATCGATGCTGATGAGTTCATGAGGCAAAGTTGCAGCACCTGCAACGGTGTACAAACGACCTTGATGGCAGGCGAGTGCGTGCATACTGCTGTAAGGGCTTATAATTGGACTTAGCTGCGCCGTTGTAATGTCAATAAAACCGCTATGCCAAAGACCTTTATCAGTCCAAAGGCAAGCAATGGTGTCGGTATTGATAAAATCATAGGTTGCCATACCAAACTGCCATAAGGGTGTAGCAAACTCCCCATCTAGGGCTAACACTGGCCTGTTTTCAGAACCATCAAAATGGTAAATATTCCACCAATTCGTTTTGTCAGATACAAAATATAGATCAGAGTCAGGTGACCAATGAGGCTGAAAGATAGCCTCATCACCGTTACTTCCAGCGATAACTCTTGGCTCGCTAATACCTGTTTGGCTCAGGCTAGCCAAGCATAATTCACTGCTATCCCAGGGCATATTAGGGTGTGACCACTGAATCCAGCAAAGTCTTGTTTGATCTGGACTTAGGCGCGGGTAAGCATAAAAATCAGCCCCAGCCTGTAATTTTTTAATGCTCGCCCTGTCATCGTTTAAGGCGATAGTCGCCAAATAATTTTCAGCTTCTTGTTGTTCCTGATGTTCTTCACAGACCGCAATTAGTCGCTGGTGTTGAGCATCGACAATAAGGTCTGCAAAGCGCCATGGACCCACTGGGGTAATGGCTATTGGTGTACCCAGCGTGTCAAGGTGTTGACGGTAAATACGCTGGTCTGCGGCATTAACAAAGTATAAATAAGCGTCATGAATTGTATAAGCCATACCTCCATACTCATGCACACCACTGTGATGACTAAAAGGACTGGGCAGTAGGTCAGTAATTTTGTCCTGTTCATTACACTGCATAATCACACAGCGGCCAGCATCCCAAGGCCGGCTTTCAACCCAATATAGACACTGTTCATGAGATTGAACAAAATTTAAACCAGGCGCGGCCCGAGTAATCAACTCGGCACTAATTGGGGATGGCCAGTGGCCATAGGCTTTTGGAATTTGAGACATCTTATCCGCCTGCCAGTTTGACCTGATGGCCACGTTTCTCTAGCTCAGTTTTGAGGGTCTGGCGATGATCACCTTGAATTTCAATCACCCCGTCCTTAACTGTGCCACCGGTGGAGCAAGTCTGCTTAAGTAATTTGGCTAAGATTTTCAACTCTGCTTCAACTAGATTGATGCCAGACACAGTAGTCACCCCTTTGCCTTTACGACCTTTAGTTTCGCGGCGGATACGTACGATCCCATCAGTCTTGGTAGACTTCAGGGTAGTAGGCTGTTTTATGCGCCCGACGTCGGTCGAATAAACCAGGTGCGACGTTTTATTGTGCATAAACTGCCTCATTAAATAGTGAAAGCTACGATTAATAATGTTATCAATAAAGCCACGTGGTAGAAAGTAAATCGGTACAAAGTGGCTTTTGTATTTTTTAGACACAAGCAGCAGTGACGCATAAATACCGTTTTATTATTTTAGTCAGTTTTAGTAGGCTGCATAAGGCGCAGACAATATGGCTAAATGTTGCAGCACAAAAATATGGTAATCTATGTTGGGAAGTGATGTGGCACTCGACCATATGTTCACAATAAGCCATGTGCTGAGGGAGTGCTAATGACAGTTAAGTGTTTTACAAAGAGTTTAATGGCTATTTTCATTGCAATAGTAATGGTTTTTTCTAGAGCGCATGCAAGCGACTTACATTACTCCGTGGGAGCTCAAGATTTCAAAGGCCACATTGAAAAGCCACCAGGTAAGCCCTTGGGTAAAGTATTTATTATCCATGATTGGAATGGCTTAAATCAGTATGAAATAATGCGCGCTGAAAAGTTAGCCGCTTTAGGTTACGAAGCGGTTGCTCTAGACCTGTTTGGTGTGGGTGCCATCTTAGAAGGTTTTGAGGATTATAAACGCGAGGCGGGTGCTCTTTATGCTAATAGACAAGAGTTTCAAGCAAGAATTTTAGCAGCTGTCACGGCTGCATCTAAAAATTCCACAGATGGCGTGGCAGAGTTTCTGATGGGCTACTGTTTTGGTGGAGCTGCAGTCTTGGAAGGAGCCCGTATGGGCTTGGATATAGACGGCTTTATTAGTTTTCACGGTGGTTTGGAGACGCCAGAGGGTCAAGACTACACCCAAACCAAAGCCCCCGTTTTATTGCTTCACGGATCAGCTGACCCAGTTTCTGGAATGAACAGTTTGGCTTTTGTACTTCAGCAAATGCAAGCCGCTGAAATCTCCCACGCAGCAGAGGTTTATGGGGGTGCGCGTCATTCATTTACAGTGCCAGGATCAAGAGATTACCACAGCGCTGCCGATGAAAAATCCTGGCAAGCCCTGTTGAGGTTTCTCAAGGAACATCAATAATTAGAGACTTAAAAGCCCAGTGTAAACTGGGCTTTTGAGGGGGTTTATCACTGCCAAATAAAAGGCATTAATCGCACTAGATAAAAATTGACTCAGTTAGTCTGATAAGGCTTCATCAAGGGCTGGAACGGCCTCAAATAAATCAGCTACTAAGCCATAGTCAGCTACTTGAAAAATAGGCGCTTCAGAATCTTTGTTGATGGCAACGATCGTTTTAGAGTCCTTCATGCCCGCTAAATGCTGAATGGCACCTGACAGGCCAACGGCAATGTATAGGTCTGGAGCAATCACTTTTCCTGTTTGGCCTACTTGGTAGTCGTTGGGCACAAAACCAGCATCGACTGCGGCACGAGATGCGCCCACGGCAGCCCCTAGTTTGTCAGCAACGCTTTCCAACATTTGAAAGTTTTCACCATTTTGCATACCACGACCACCAGAAATGACAATGGCTGCAGAAGTCAGCTCCACACGCTCAGTTTTTGAAGACGATAAACCAATAAAACGAGAAAGACCAGAATCTGGACTGGCACTTACCGTTTCAATTGGAGCCGAACCACCAATTGCAGTGGCAGCGTCAAACTTGGTAATACGCACAGTGATTAACTTGATACTGTCGCGTGACTGTATTTTAGCCAAAGCATTACCCGCATAAACGGGGCGCACAAATGTATCGGCCGAGATCACTTCACTGATTTCAGAGATTTGACTGACATCTAATAACGCCGCCGCACGAGGCATGAAATTTTTACCAAAGGTGGTGGCAGCGCAGAGAACGTGAGTATAATCCTGAGCAAGAGTAACCACTAAATTAGCCATGTTTTCTGCTAACAGACCTTCTAGGCTGGCGTCATTGGCAACAAGCACACGATTTATCCCCATTATTTGTGAGGCGACCTGTGTTGCTGCCTCACAGCTGTGGCCAGCAATCAATAAGTCAATCTCACCACCGATCTGTTGGGCCGCTGTCACAGTGTGAAGGGTGGCAGCAACCAAGTTGACGTTGTCATGTTCTGCAATCACTAAAATACTCATAATCAACTCCTTAAATAACCTTGGCTTCGTTGCGCAACTTATCGACTAATTCACTTACTGTTTCAACGATCATACCAGCTGCTCGGGCGGGTGGTTCCATCACTTCAAGAGTCGTCAGGCGATTAGCTGTGTCTAAGCCTAAGTCTGCTAATTCGATCTTATCAAGTGGCTTACGCTTGGCTTTCATGACATTGGGTAAAGACGCATAACGCGGCTCATTTAAGCGCAGGTCTGCAGAGATTACGGCAGGCATATTAACGTTAATAACTTCGATACCGGCGTCTACCTCTCGTGTCACTTGAGCCGCACCATCAACCAGTTCTAGTTTTGAGGCAAAAGTGGCTTGGGGCCAATCTAGCAGGGCAGAAAGCATCTGCCCAGTTTGGTTACACTCGTCATCAATGGCCTGTTTTCCCACCAAAACCAAATCGGGAGTTTCTTTTTCGACGATGGCCTTAATCACCTTAGCAAGAGCCAACGGCTCTAAAACCTCTTCAGTAAGCACCAAAATAGCACGATCGGCACCAAGTGCTAAAGCGTTGCGGAGAGTTTCTTCTGACTTGGCCGCACCAATAGAAAGAGCCACTACTTCCTCAATGGCACCAGATTCACGCAGGCGAATAGCTTCTTCAACTGCATTTTCACAAAATGGGTTCATGGTCATTTTGGCATTCGTTAGGTCGATACCTGATTTGTCTGCCTTAACACGGGCCTTAACCTGAGGGTCTAACACACGTTTTATGCCAACTAAAACTTTCATGGAAATGATCTCTCTTAAATATAAATATTGACTATAATTATACATTCAAATTCTAGAGTTAGCTTTCACTAACGCTAACGAAGGCAAGCAGTTTAAACCTGCTCACCAAGAAGTCAACGCTACTTCGGATAAAAACTAAATGGCAAGTTGGTTAACTCACTCTACCCAGGACACTCTTTATTATTGCGGCTACTAATTAAGCACGCAATTTAATGTTTGTCGGGTCGAAAGGTGACTCTTCAACCACGGTTGCCTTATACATCTCTCCTAGAATTTCAATCTCGAGTTCGGTTCCAATAATAGCTAACTCTGGCTCAACCATGCCGAGGGCGAGAGACTTGCCAACACGCCAGCCATAGCCACCTGAAGTGGCACGGCCAACGACCTCACCATTTTTATATATGGCTTCGGACCCACGCGCATCTGCATCAGTAACGCCATGAACTTCGATGGTGGCAAAGGCATTTTTAGCCCCTCGTTTCTGCCAAGCTTGTAAGGCTTTTTTGCCAATGAAATCGCCTTCTTTATCGAGTCGGACAAAACGATCTAAAGCCGATTCCATCGCTGAGTATTCAATTGACATCTCACGAGGGATTAAACGGTAAGATTTCTCTATACGCATACTATCCATGGCCCGAATACCAAAAGGCTTAATGTCAAATTCAGCACCTGCTTTCATCACTTCATCAAAGATATAGTTTTGCATCTCAATAGGATGATGAAGTTCCCATCCTAATTCACCTACAAAGTTAACTCGCAAGGCTTCTGCAGTGGCATAACCCACGTTGATCTTTTTGCCTGTTAACCATTTAAAGCTGTCGTTAGCCAAGTCTGTGTCAGTTAATTTTTGTAATACATCGCGTGAACGGGGGCCAGCTAATACAAGCACACCTGTATTGGTGGTGACACGTTGAACGTCAACACTACCGTCGCTGGGCTTGAGTTTGAACAAGTAATCGTGATCATGGGTCTCAAACGCACCTGCAGAAACGAGGTAGTAACTCTGTGGGCCCGTTTTGTAAACGGTAAATTCAGCGCGTACTCCCCCATTGAGGGTTAACATGTGTACTAGGGAAATGCGACCAATAGTCTTTGGCATTTTGTTCGCAAAAATAGACTCTAACCATGCCTCTGCACCCGGGCCTTTGACGATTGCTTTCGCAAAGGCAGACATGTCTAATAAGCCTACTTTTTCAGTCACATGTCGACACTCGTTACCAACAAATTCATGGTAATTAGAACGACGGAATGAATTTTTTTCGACAATGGGACCACCGTCCAGAGGTTCAGAAAAGTTTTGGTTCCATAGCACTTGATCAACCTTATCGGTGGCTAGCTCCTCAGCGCTCAATGCGTAGTCTTTGGAGGGCAAGAACCAGTTAGGGCGTTCCCACCCATAAACACTGCCAAACACCGCGCCTAAGGCTTTCATGCGGTCATAACATGGTGTGGTTTTTAGGGGGCGAGCAGCTTCACGCTCTTCGTCTGGGTAGTGTGTTGTGAATACGTTGGAGTAGGCTTCCTCATTCTTTTCCTTCAGGTAACCGCGGGTAGCATAAGGCCCGAAACGACGGGGATCTACACCCATCATATCAACCGTGGGCTCTCCATCGATCATCCATTCTGCTAATTGCCAGCCAGCGCCACCTGCAGCCGTTATGCCAAACGAATGGCCTTCGTTAAGCCAAAAGTTTTTAAGGCCTGGGGCAGGACCGACAATGGGATTGCCATCTGGAGTATAAGCAATGGCCCCGTTATAAACCTTTTTTACTCCCACTTCTGCAAATGCAGGTACACGATTCATGCAAAATTCGATATGAGGCATTAACCGATCTAATTCTTCGTTAAATAGCTCGTATTCACAGTCGTCTGTCGGACCATCCACGTAAACGCAAGGTGCTCCTTTTTCGTAGGGCCCTAATAATAGGCCTCCAGCTTCTTCGCGCAAATAGTAGCCGCCATCAGATTCACGCAAAACACCCATTTCAGGCAAACCTAATTGTTTTCTTTCTAAAATAGCAGGGTGGGGTTCAGTCACAATAAACTGATGCTCAACGGGAATAACAGGGATATCTAAACCGACCATTTCACCTGTTTTACGAGCAAAACTGCCCGTACATGACACAACATGTTCACAACTAATGTCGCCTTTATCCGTTTTCACGATCCAAGTGTGATCGACTTGTTGCTCAATCCCCATAACCTTAGTAAAGCGGTAGATCTCAGCACCCAAATCACGGGCTCCCTTACAAAGGGCTTGAGTCAGATCTGCGGGCTGTATATAGCCATCATCTGGATGTTGAATGGCGCCAAGTAAACCCTCTGTGTTGCAAAGGGGCCAGGCTTCTTTCACTTGCTCAGGGGTAAGAAACTTAGTTTTTACACCAACAGTTTTAGCGACTCCTGCATAGTATTTGTATTCATCCATGCGATATTCACAGTTGGCCAGGCGAATATTAGAGACCACTGAAAAACCTACGTTCATGCCTGTTTCTGCTTGCAACTCATGATAAAAGTTAACAGAGTACTGATGCAGCTTGCCGACAGAGTAACTCATGTTAAAAAGGGGTAGCAAACCTGCCGCGTGCCATGTTGACCCAGAGGTTAGTTCCTTACGCTCAACCATAACAACGTCAGTCCAACCTTTTTTGGCTAAATGATACAAAGTACCTGCGCCTACAACACCACCGCCTATGACGACGACTTTAGCAGAAGATTTCATGTGTGCTTGCTCCCGGAGAAAAGGGTAGATGACCCACAGTGCTCGATTGCCTATGGGTAAAAATAATGAGCAAATTTTACCCATGGGTCATGATAGTCACTTGTCAAAAAGCGACGCACACTATCGAAGCACGAGACGCCTTGGGAATATTGTCTTAAGGCCAACAGATAAAGTAGCCACTTTTATCTGCTTTGGATCAACAATTGTACTGGGTAATGGTTCAATATAATGTCAATCTTGGTTGCTTTATTCTAATCTAGTACTGCGCTTTTGTGGCGTTTGCAGCAGCTTGATTATTGATACCCAGCATGCATCGATAATCTCGCCAAATAAAACAATAATAAATGAGCATTATGGCTTTAAACTCTCTCTCATAGGCTGGTTTAAAAGAAACCACTGCTGGGTTTATGGATCAGTTTAAGCGACTGTTTACGTGACCTTATTTGACGTTTTTGGGATCCAAGTTAACTAATTTTAGATGGGGGTTTGAAAACTAAGAATTCTCTACTAAAGTTAGCATTAACCGTGTTTTGTTATTGCCCCATAATTCGTTTCTCTAAACCAATCTATCAATGGTTAACCCATGCACCCAGTCCGCTCACAATTACTGTCCAGTTATAGCATCAATGATCAAGTGAATATGCACCAAGTGGGTGGGCATGAATTCAAAATAGCCTGCCAATATGAATATCTCCAAAGTTATGTTCGAGCTCAGTTCTGGTACCAAACAGCGGCAAAAAAAGGGCATAGCCAAGCACAAAATAACCTTGCGGTCATGTATGCTTTAGGCCGAGTAGAGGATGCGGCACCTATAGACGCCCTTAGTTGGCTCTTAAAAGCCGCAGAACAAGGTGATGTGAAAGCTGAAAGCAATTTAAATTGTTTGCAAATAAGTCAAGATGCTTTGGGTAAGCAGAGCTTTGTTATCTAACTTTTCAGATCTCTGGTACAGGACTAACACAGGCGTATTGGGCAGTGTATAATACCTTTATAATTCGCCATCATAGATCCAAGCAATGCAAGCCAAACAACGTGTGCTCACAGGCATTACCACGACCGGAACACCACATCTAGGCAATTACCTAGGCGCACTTAAACCTGCAGTGGCAGCTAGCCAACAAATCGATACCGACAGTTTTTATTTTTTAGCTGATTACCATGCACTTATTAAATGCCAAGATCCTCAAACAGTTCATCGTTCTGGGCGTGAAATTGCTGCTATCTGGCTAGCCTTAGGTCTTGACACTGATAAGGCTACGTTTTATCGACAATCAGATATTCCTGAAATCCCCCAGTTGGCATGGTTTTTAACCTGTATGACGGGTAAAGGCATGATGAATAGGGCTCATGCCTATAAGGCATCTGTAGACGAGAATCAACGCCAATTAAACTCTGACTTAGATCAGGGTATCAGTATGGGGTTGTACAGTTACCCCATACTAATGGCGGCTGACATTTTAATGTTTAATGCCCATCACATTCCGGTCGGTAAAGATCAAATTCAACATATCGAAATGTGTCGTGACATTGCCATGCGCTTCAATCACTCCTATGGCGAGCACTTTGTGTTGCCAGAAGCGATGGTTGATGAAGGCGAACCCAAGGTTCTATCAGGCCTTGATGGTCGTAAAATGAGTAAAAGTTACGGCAACATTATTCCGTTATTTGCCCCCGCTGATGAACTCAAAAAGCTTATTTTTCAAATTACCACCAATAGCTTGCAACCGGGTGAAGTCAAAGACCCAGACAGCTGCACTTTGTTTGAAATTTATAGCGCCTTTGCCAGTCCTGAAGAAACGCTTATGGTAAGGCAAGCCTATGCAAATGGAATAGGTTGGGGAGACATGAAAGGTCAGTTATTTGAGTATTTAAACCACTACCTAACGCCAGCGCGCAAGCGCTATGAGGAAATTATGACAGACCCTGCTTATATAGAGGCGGAACTGCAAAAGGGCGCGGCCAAAGCTCGGGCTCACAGTGAGCCCTTTATGCAACGTTTGCGTTCAGCTGTGGGTATTATGTCCTTAGTTGGTGGTGTGGAAACCAAAACCACTGGAGTTAAGGCCAAAAAAGACCTAAATCAAGCAGAACAAGCTAAAGTGGATGCGGGTAAAGCCAAAGCGATCGCCATCGCGAAACAAAGGGTCGAACAGGAAACTCAACAGGTTGCTTTAGAAGTTGAAGCTTTAGTTAAAACCATTAAATCCAGCAGTGATCCTAAAGCGGCGAGTGAGCAGGCAATAAGGGCCTTGCAAGAAAAAGTTGATGGAGCTAAAAAGAAAGCTAAAAAGACCCTTCAGCAAACCCTTGAATTACTTAAGCAACAGTTAACTCACTAATGGAGTTAACTGAGTTCATAGAGTTAAGGAGCCGCATTTGGCTAAGCACATTGTTATTGTAGAAGATGATAGGGATCAACGAGATAACTATCAGTTTGCCCTAGAGCAGCGAGGCTATCGTGTGACAGCCTACGCTGGCAAAGATCAGGCTGAACTAGGCTTAAAACAAGAGCGGCCTGATTTAGTCATTCTTGATATCATCATGGATGAAAACATTGATGCAGGGTTTCAGTTATGCGCCGCCTTACTTAAAATCCACCCCGAACTGCCAGTGCTATTTTTGACAGAACGGGTGGGCGAAATTGATCGGATTTTAGGCCTTAGAATGGGAGCTTGGGATTACCAACCCAAACCAGTTTCGTTGGACTTTTTAGCAGAAAAAGTGGCCACTTTGATCCGCTTAAGTGACATTAGAGTAGTCACAGCGGAAATAGATGATCAAAATATAAGGGTTATAGGGCACCTGCAACTACTCGAAGAAAGTCGTCAGGCTAAATGGCGTGACCAAGCCATAGCTGGGCTGACATTAACAGAATTCCGTATGATTGAAGCACTAACTCGTAGGCCTGGACATATTTTAACTTACGACACCTTAGCTCAAGCGACCCATCAACACTACGTTTCTAACAACACCATTAGCACGCACATTCGCAATATAAAACGTAAACTAAAAAATATTGATGCTGAATTCGATGCGGTCAAATCAGAATATGGTATGGGTTACCGCTGGTCGGAAAATTAATGCTTTTTGCAAATCGGCGACTAAGGTTTCGACTTAATACTCAAGTGCTAGTTTTTGCTTTGGTGCTAGTCAGTATTCCATGGTTATCTTATCGTTTTGTAGCAGAAACTCGTGTGTTTATGATTGAGGGTCAAACGCAAGCTCAGGAACAATTGGCTCGCGGTATTGTGACCTTATTCCAAGGGCGTGATGATCTGCTCGCTGAGTTACCCTACTTAGATAGTCAGCAGGTGGTGTTTAGCCATCCCTTGACAGGCCAAGCTAAGGTCGATGGCTACACCAATGAATGGTTAGATTTTCAACTATTTGCCAATCACTTTGGTAGTGGTGACGACAGTGAAGACGGCTACAGTTTGTTATTGGGTGAAAAAGACGACCGCATCTTTGGCCTAGTGCGCATCCAAGATAACAAAACAGTGTTAAGAACCAAAGGGGCCCCTAATTTAGATGCAAGCGATCATTTACGGCTCACTATGCCTGATCGCAACGGCAATGAGAGAAGGCTAGTAATCGTCGCCACCCAAGCTGGTGTAATGGAGGTATGGTACGTCAAAGAAGACTGGGCCACACCACAATATCGAAGCCCATCATCTTCTTTTATTATCCAAGCGGTCATGCGTCCGTTGGTTGATGGTTATTTAGTTGAGTTCGCCTTACCAAAATACTTTTTAAATCAACGTCAGGAATTTGGTCTAGCAGTGGCAGATGTAGATGGAGAAGATGGCTCCATGCGTCATTTAAAAACCCTTGTGGGTGCCGACACCACGATTGAGAGCCATTTTAACCTATTGGCTATGCGCGCCCCCGAAGCTAATAAAATTTTGTCAAGCTTAAGCCGTTCCGACTCACAAGTTGTCATTTATGATAATAATTTACAGGTTCGAGCTAGCGTGGGCCAAGTTAGCCCTCCTAAATCTGAGCAGGTTAAACCAAAAGATTTCCTTGAAGGTATTCAGAGCTGGCTTAATCAAGGTTTAGATTGGTTTATTGCGATACCAGACTATTTAAACCCAGTTCAGGCTGCAAGTCAGGAGCGAGACCTACTTAACCGTGCTTTGGATAAAAAGTTTGCTAGTGGGCGCTGGCATAAAGGCCCAGCAGAACAGATATTTGCTGTTGCTGCGCCTATTGTAGATCAAGAAGGCGAGTTGCTTGGGGTCGTGCTCATTAAGCAATCGACAGCTCAAATACTGGGTTTACAACGTCAAGCTATGGAAAATATTGCCCTGCTTAGCCTGTCAACGATGTTAGTGATCCTGTTAGTTTTATTGTTGTTTTCATGGCGCCAAGCCATGCGTATTAGACGCTTGGGAAGGGAAGCACAGCAAATAGTGGATCCAGATGGAAGGTTAAGAACGGATCAACTGTATAACGAAATACGAGCGGGTGACGAAATTGGTGATCTGGCTCGAAGTTTCTCTGGTGTGGTGGCCAGATTGCATGAACATCAAGAGTTTATGAGTACTATGCCACGAACCCTGCGACATGAAGTTAATAACCCCCTTAATGCAACCATGACTTCGTTAGAAAATTTGCAAATGTTGGGCGTAGAAGAAGGACAGCAACGTTATATTGACAGCGCGCAAAGGGGGCTCGTTAAGATCAGTGGTATTGTTGAAAAGTTAGCTGACGCTGCTAATTTGGAAGCGGCCTTGCATGAGGATGAATTAGAACCATTGGACTTATTGCACTTATTACAGACCTATGTTCATCATCAAAATCCAAGTATCCGAGGTGGGGCAGCAGATGTGGTGTTTGAGGCAAACCAGCAGTCGGTTTTTGTGGCTGGCGTTGATTACCGTATAGAACAGTTGCTTGATAAACTGCTGGATAACGCACGCGATTTTCGAGCGAGTGGAAGTTTAGTCAAGGTGCGTTTGTATCAGCAAGATTATGATTGCTACTTGGAAGTAGAGAATACTGGGCCAAGTATACCTCCAGACCTAATGGCTGGAATGTTTAACTCCATGGTCTCTGCTCGTGCAGCGGGAGCAGGCCATGCTCATTTTGGCTTAGGCTTGTATATTGTTCGTTTGATTAGTCAATTTCATGGTGGCAGTGTGACGGCCCATAACTTAAGACAACCTGAAGGTGTTATGTTTAGAGTTAAACTACCGATATTATTGGTTTAGACACATGCTTAAAGATAGCCAAATGTCATTCTTTGCTAGAGCTTTAGTCGGCTTAGTTAAAGGTTATCAATACTTAGTAAGCCCTTTGCTAGGTCATAATTGTCGCTATTTTCCGTCGTGTTCTAGCTACACTATTGAGGCCATTAAATTACATGGTGCAGCTAAGGGATTTTTGATGGGAAGTTGGCGTATTTTGCGCTGTAATCCGTTTTCTAAAGGCGGTTACGAACCCGTCCCTGGAAGTTGTGAACATCGCCAAATGTGTGCTGAAGAACCGCAATCCAAGTGAATTAATGATAATCTGCAATTATTAAGGCTTTGTCGAGTGTGCTTCATATTACCGCTGAATCTAATCTAAGCCTGCAAAGGGAAACCCGTCATCTTCTGCTTGCCAACCACCCAACTGTTTCCAACGGTTGACGATGGTACAGAACAACTCGGCAGTTTTTTCGGCATCATAACGGGCACTGTGAGCATCTTGATTACTAAAGCGGATATCCGCTGCTGCACAAGCTTTAGCTAATACGGTTTGGCCATAAGCTAAACCAGCAAGTGTGGCTGTATCAAAACAAGAAAAAGGGTGGAAGGGATTGCGCTTTTGTTGACAACGAAGCACCGCAGCATTGATAAAGTTTAGGTCAAAGGCCGCATTGTGACCGACTAAAATTGCACGTTTACATCCATTGGCTTTCAAGGCTTTGCGAATTGGTTTAAACAATTGATCTAAAGCGTCACGTTCGCTAATTGCTTCACGTTTTGGATCCGCTGGATCTATGCCAGTAAATTCCAAAGCAGCAGCCTCTAGATTAGCACCTGCAAAAGGTTCAATGTGACAGTCTATTGTTTCTTTCGCATATAGCAGGCCATCATTATCCATATCGATGATGACTGCTGCGGCTTCCAAAAGGGCATCGGTCTGGCAATTAAAACCTGCAGTCTCAACATCAACGATAATCGGCAAGTAGCCTCGAAATCGATCTTTAATCACGTCGTTATGCCTCTATTTTCCAGTTCAAGGTTTCGCCAGCACCTAAGGGGATAATAATATCATCCCCAAAAGTTAGGCTAGAAGGGACCTGCCAGTCGCGTCGAGTTAAGGTAATGGTGTCACTATTACGGGCTAACCCATAAAAATCCGGACCATTAAAACTCGCAAAAGCTTCTAGTTTATCCAGCGCGTCAATAGATTCAAAGGCTTGGGCGTAAAGTTCAATGGCTGCAGGAGACGAGTAACAGCCAGCGCAGCCACATGCGCTCTCTTTTGCGCCTTGGGCATGGGGTGCTGAGTCTGTACCCAAAAAGAATTTATGACTACCACTGGAAACTGCAGCCTGCAGAGCTTGCTGATGCGTATTTCGTTTAAGCACGGGTAGGCAATATAAGTGGGGTTTAACTCCACCAACGAGTAAGTCGTTACGATTATACAATAGGTGTTGAGGTGTAATTGTTGCTCCGACCCAATCACTGGCATGAGCAACGAACAGGGCTGCCTCACTAGTCGTAATGTGCTCAAATACGCACTTCAGTTTTGGAAAGCGCTGCAATAAGGGGCCTAATTGTTGATCAATAAAACTTTTTTCGCGATCAAATATATCAATATGAGCATGAGTCACTTCACCATGTACCAGTAATGGCATACCCAGTTCTTCAAGCTTTGCGATGGCTGCATAGGTATTTTCTATATTGGTGACGCCGGCTGCAGAGTTTGTTGTGGCTCCCGCAGGATAAAGCTTAACCGCCTTAACGATGCCTGAATCAAAAGCGCGTTGGATCTCGTGAGCGCTGGTTTGGTCTGTAAGGTATAAAGTCATTAAGGCGGTCAAAGAGCTATTTTGCGCGTCCAAGCGCGCCTTGTAGTCAATAGCCATGCTGGTATTGATTACGGGTGGAGACAGGTTGGGCATAACCATAGCCCGTCCAAATTGGGCTGCAGTGTCGGCGACAGTTCGAGTCAGAACAGCACCGTCTCTAAGGTGCAGGTGCCAATCGTCAGGGCGGATAATGGTCAATGATTGCATGGGAAAATCTCAAGCCCAGTGGCTATTCAGTAGGGGCATACTTCACTTCATTTTATCAGGACTAGGGTTAATAAAATACTCACAATGCGGTAAATTTTGTTCGCTGATGCTGATCTGTTACAAGCATCCATGTATAATTTATGAAAAACTAGCTCATTATATTTGTTACAGGAAATTCACTGCTATGGCAGACATCAAAAAAGTAGTTTTGGCTTATTCTGGTGGTTTGGATACATCGGTTATCGTTAAATGGTTACAGGAAACTTACCAATGTGAGGTGGTCACGTTTACTGCCGATTTAGGTCAGGGTGAAGAGGTGGAGCCAGCGCGAGCTAAAGCTGAGGCCTTAGGCGTTAAGGAAATTTATATTGAGGACTTAAGGGAAGAGTTTGTTCGAGACTTTGTGTTTCCTATGTTCCGTGCCAATGCAGTATATGAAGGTGAATATCTTTTAGGTACTTCAATTGCACGCCCACTAATTGCCAAACGTTTGATTGAGATTGCTAACCAAACAGGGGCGGACGCGATCTCTCACGGTGCCACTGGCAAGGGCAATGATCAGGTTCGATTTGAATTAGGAGCCTATGCCCTAAAACCAGGCGTGGAAGTGATAGCACCATGGCGCGAATGGGATTTAAGCTCTCGCGAGAGTCTAATGGACTATTGTGAAAAACATAATATTCCAGTCGATTTTAAAAATAAGAAAAGCTCTCCTTACTCAATGGATGCAAATTTATTACACATCTCCTATGAAAGTGGCATGTTAGAAGATCCTTGGCACCCATCAGAAGAGGATATGTGGCGTTGGACGGTATCCCCAGAAGCTGCCCCAGATCAAGCGACTTATATTGAATTAGAGTATCAGCAAGGCGATATTGTTGCCATTAATGGTGAGGCCATGAGTCCTGCCACTGTGTTAACTGAACTTAATAAGATCGCTGGAGCAAATGGCATAGGGCGACTGGATATTGTTGAAAATCGCTATGTTGGGATGAAAGCCCGTGGCTGTTATGAAACGCCAGGTGGTACCATTATGTTAAAAGCGCATCGAGCTATTGAATCCATCACTATGGATAGAGAGGCAGCGCACCTGAAAGACGAAATTATGCCACGCTATGCGAAATTAGTTTATAACGGCTACTGGTGGTCTGAAGAACGTCAAATGTTGCAAGCGTTAATTAACCGTTCTCAAGAATATGTCAATGGCACGGTCAAACTTAAGCTCTACAAAGGCAATGTAGACGTGGTGGGCCGTAAATCGAGTGACAGTCTGTTCGATGCTGCCATGGCAACCATGGAAGATGATGCAGGTGCCTACGATCAGCAGGATGCGGCCGGCTTTATTAAGCTTAATGCATTACGTATGCGCATCGAAGCGAGTAAGGGAAGAAACTTGCTTAAGTGACGTTTATTCGCCTTTCAAACAGTAAAAACTAAGCAATCGCTTGGATTTTTACTGTTTGAGTCTGAAAAACCAAAAAAGATCCATTATTTCTCCATTATTGGTGCAATTTTTATCCATCTTCCCAGTCTTTAATAGATCGTGTTGATAAGAAGGAGTTCCCAATGCAATGTTTCATTCCGTTCTCTGAAGAAGTGTTAGAACAACACCCTGAACTACTTGCGGGTGGTTTGGTGCCGTTTCGTGAAGAATTTTTAAACTACACCATGGAATTTGAAGTGTTGTCTCCAAATCAAGGCAACCATTTGGCGGCAGCGCATAGTGAACGAAATGAAAAAGTGTTTCCAAAGGTTCAAGCGATATAAAAGTTGAACTTTTGGTTTGATGGTTGGTCTTATATTTATAGCTAGTAAAATCCACTACCCTATACAGGTTCTCGCTCCCCTTCGGGTGCCATGTATAGGGTATTTTTTTGCTTTTTTTTATGCAACTCCTGACCACAGGAGTGTCACTGAAGTGGCCTTAACACGGTCTAACGAGCAGGCCGTTTGCGAGATCGATTAGAGGCCTCCCAAGGGTTTTGCTTGGTGGCGTTGGTGTTTTTAGCTCCATTTGTTGAAGATCTACGTTGATTCGATTTAGACAAAGGTGATTGGACTTGGGGTTTTCTCTTATTAGGGGCTTGTAAACTTAATTGTTCAGACTTAAGTTTAGGTTTTTTGGGTTTCTTGTTTTTTACTGAACGCAGATCTCGTGATGGTGGCAATGCATGAACTGGGATGAAACCCTCAATATAGTCGCGTTCAATGTGCTTTTGAATGAGGTGTTCAATCGATTCTAGAAATTCAATTTCGTCAGCACAAACTAAAGAGATCGCAGCACCTGTTTGGTTAGCTCGGCCAGTTCTGCCAATCCGATGCACGTAATCCTCGGCAATGTTGGGCAGGTCATAGTTGACGACCTGAGGCAGTTGATCAATGTCCAAGCCCCGAGCTGCGATGTCTGTTGCAACCAGCACTTTAACTTCACCCGCTTTAAACTGTGCTAGAGCTCTAGTACGGGCTCCTTGGCTCTTATTGCCATGAATAGCGTCAGCACTTATGCCGCCTCCTACAAGCCATTTTGCAAGCTTATTACAGCCGTGTTTGGTGCGGCAAAACACTAACACTTGGGTCCAATTATTACTGATAATGAGTTCTTGCAAGAGGGCAGGTTTTTGTTTTTTATCAACAGGACATAACCATTGCTTTACAGTGGGGGCCGTTGTGTTGGCAGGACTAACATTGATCTCCACTGGCTGATTCATTAGGCCCTTGGCCAGGTCTCTAATTTGTTCTGCAAAAGTCGCTGAAAACATTAGGTTCTGGCGATCTTTTGGAAGGATCGATAAAATACGTTTTAAATCATTAATAAAACCCATGTCTAACATTCGATCAGCTTCGTCGAGTATTAAAACTTCAAGTTGGTTGAATTTGACCGCTTTTTGTTGATATAAATCTAATAATCGCCCAGGCGTAGCCACTAAAACATCTGCACCACGACGCAAACGCATCATCTGTGGATTAATTTTAACGCCACCGAACACCACTGCAGAAGTTAATGGTAGATCAACCCCATAGGTGGCCACACTTTCTGCTACTTGTGCAGCAAGTTCTCGGGTAGGGGTCAACACCAGGGCTCGAACTTGGTTGGCTTGGGCTCGATGGCCCTTTGCGAGTCGCTGCAATAATGGCAAGGTAAAAGCCGCGGTTTTACCAGTACCAGTTTGAGCAGCAGCCATCACATCATCGCCTGCTAATATGGCTGGGATGGCTTTCTCTTGAATGGGGCTTGGAATGGTATAACCTTTGGTCTCTATCGCAGTTAATAGGCGTGGCTCAAGACCAAGTTCGGCAAATGACATGAATTATCTCAGTATTAGGAGGTTTAGGGCGCAGGAGCATACAGGAAATGGCTTTAAAGCGCTATTTAAAGCGTGTTTTTTGGGCGTGTTAGATGATTGAATAATGGGCAAGTTAGGCGCTTTGAGTTACAATTGGCGTATCTCAAGTAAACCACTGTAGCCCCCTTAAAAATGCCAAGTAAACAGTCTTTGATTGAGCCCGCAGAACAATTTGTCGACTTCCTTAATGCCCTTGAACAAAGTGGGTTCGCAGGCGAAATATCCCCCCATCAGGCGGATCGACTCATTGCTTCTACTGACAACAGTATTTATCAGTTATTACCGCAAGGCGTGTTATATCCAAAACATGAAGATGACTTAAAGGCCATTTTTATGCTTGCAGGCCAAGCAAAATTTAAGCACATCTACTTCGCCCCCCGCGGAGGCGGCACAGGAACCAATGGTCAATCCTTAACCGATGGTTTAGTGATAGATTGTTCCAAACACTTGAATAACATCCTTGAGATAGACGTTGATGCGGGCTGGGTAAAAGTGCAGGCTGGCGTGATTCGTGACCAACTCAATGATTACTTGCGGCCCTTTGGGATGTTTTTTGCCCCTACTTTATCCACCAGTAACAGAGCAACACTTGGCGGTATGGCCAATACGGATGCCTGTGGCCAAGGTTCTCGCATATATGGCCGCACCAGTAACCATGTTTTAGCCCTTAATCTGGTATTGGCCAATGGTCATCAAGTCACTAGTGAACAACTCTCCAGTCAAGCTTTACGATCTAAAATTGAAACAGGGGGTGAGGTCGCTAAACTATATCAGCAGGTGAGTGATTTAGTGATCCAAAAGCAGTCTGTTATTAATGCCCGATTCCCTAAGCTTAATCGCTTTATGACAGGCTATAATTTAGCCCATATTCATAACGAGAATAGCTTTGATTTAAGCAAACTTATTTGTGGTTCAGAAGGTACGCTGGCGTTAGTCTCAGAATTAACTCTCAAACTCACACCCATTCCTCGGGCAAAAGAATTATTAGTCCTTCGTTATCAGTCATTTGACGCTGCTTTGCGTGATGCTAATCTGCTAGTTCAACAGAATCCTGATGCCATAGAAACAATTGATGACACCATACTTAAACTGGCCAAAGGGGATGTGATCTGGCCGCTTGTGGCTAACACCCTAGATCAATTCAATGCTGCGCCATTAGCAGCCATCAATTTAGTTGAATTTGGTGCTATGGATGCGCTCGAATTGGCGGCCAAGCTAGATGCGATATGCGTCGAGTTAAGGGCTAGAAATGCAAGCTATGAGCGTCTTTCTGCACCCCAAGACATAGCAAACTTTTGGGAATTACGTAAAAAAGGGGTTGGCCTGTTAGGTAATTTACCTGGTTTAAAACGGCCTATTGCCTTTGTTGAAGACACGGCTGTTCCACCTGAACACTTAGCTGACTATATTGTAGAGTTTCGACAATTACTGGATCAAATGGGAGTCACATATGGCATGTATGGGCATGTGGATGCAGGTTGCCTGCACGTCAGGCCAGCGCTCAATATGCGTGACCCAGAGGACGCCTTTAAACTGCGAGTCATCTCTGATTCAGTACAGGCTTTAGTACAAAAATATCAAGGGGTGATGTGGGGTGAACATGGCAAGGGTTTCAGGAGCGAGTATACAGAAGAGACCATAGGCGCAGAACTTTATCTTGACATGCGTCGCATAAAAACATGGTTTGACCCTCATAATCAACTTAACCCAGGGAAAATTTGTACGCCTTTAGGGTCGGAGAAAAAATTAGTACAGGTTGATGACCCTCGCACCCGGGGCAGTCAAGATCGTCAAATCGATGAGTCAATTATTGAGCATTGGCAGCCTGTTGTATCATGCAATGGCAACGGTGCGTGTTTTAACTATCAGCCAGAAGCAGCTATGTGTCCCTCCTATAAAGCCACTAAAGATCGTGTTCAGTCGCCTAAGGGCAGAGCGAGTTTATTAAGGGAGTGGTTAAAGCAAGAGGCTCAAGGTGGTGCTGATGCAGAGCTAGAGTACCAAGTTTATCAATCGATGCAAACCTGTTTGGCATGTAAAGCTTGCACCACTGCTTGCCCCATCAAAGTTGATATACCGACTTATCGTAGTCGCTTTTTACAGCATTACTTCAAGCGCAACCGTCGACCCTTGGGAGACTATGCTGTTGGATTGGTAGAACAGTTTGGACTTTATGCTAGCAGAGCGGCTTGGTTAAGTAATCTATGTACTCAATTATCACCCGTTCGGTGGTTGATAAAAAAGGTTTTTGGCTTGGTTAATATGCCCCAAGTCTATGCCTATAATATCAATCAATTGGCGTGCATAGAGGGTGTCAAGGTTTGGCATAAAGATGCATTTAAGGACCTGAGCAAACTTGAAAAAAAGCCTTATTTAGTCATAGTGCAGGACGTGTTCAGCAGTTGTTACGATCTACCACAAATGCAAGACATCCTATCTTGTTTAGTCAACATGGGTTTTAAACCTTTAGTTATGCCGATCATGCCTTCTGGTAAGCCTCTCTATGTCAAAGGCTTCTTGCAAGCCTTTGATCGACAAGCAGCACAAGTCGTTAAGCAGTTGCAAATAGTCAGGCAACAAGGTTTTGAGCTCGTTGCAGTTGATCCGAGTGTGGGCTTAACTTATCGCGATGAATATTGTCAGCGCCTAGGCGCTGAGCAAGTACCGACAGTTTTGTTGTTACAAGAGTGGTTAAGTCGCCATCTGGATGAGCTTAAGCTGCCTCAAGGTGAAAACCCAGAAAAACGTGAAGTTGCTTTACTGGGTCATTGTTCAGAAAACGCTCTAGTTACCCTGAACTTGGACGTTTGGCGCACTATTTTTGCTAAATTCTCAATCGATCTGCTGACACCCCCTGCCGGATGCTGTGGCATGGCGGGTACTTTTGGTCATGAGCAAAAGCATCGCGCGATGTCGGATGAACTCTATCAAATGAGCTGGCACCAGCCAGTGCAAGATGCCATCAATAAAGCGGGCACTATTCTGGCCACTGGGTATTCTTGTCGTAGTATCATTCGCCAACAAACAGGGGCTCAACCACAGCATCCACTGACTTACCTTAACCGCCTATTCAATGAAATTGAGGGTTAAGAGTAAGGCTAAAGTCCACTTTTTTACCCTCTTCAAAATTATTATTGGTGCCCACAAAACGAGTCAATAGTTGCAGTTTGTCATTTTCATTGTGGGTCAGTTGAGCTGAAATATGCTGGAATTGAAATTCGCTAAGAATTTCTTGCAGATAGTTGGCCTTATCCGATAAATCGACATCATCATTGGTTTTATATTGGATGGTGCCTGCTTTACTGCTTGATAGGTTTGCACTAGAAACGCGCCACGTTTGACTGCCACTCGCGGTTAGATCTAACGCCATGTTTAAATCACCAGAGACTTCTCCATTTGCATCTAAGTTGGGAGCTTTGGCCAAAGTGATAAGGTCTTTAAGATTAATGCCTTGTAAACTGATGGGCAAGGTATTTAAAAGCGCAGGCTGAATGGCCAAGTTCTGTCCTAAAACACTTCCTCCTAGCCACTCAGCTTCAATTTTATCTATTTGATAGGTAACAGATGTCCAGCCATTAGTGCTCAAGCTTAGTTGTGAGTTGAGTAATTTTTGACCCACTACAGGACCCCAATTTATCTGCTCTGCTTTAATCTGATGAGTGCCAGTCAACTGGCTAGTCTTTGGTCTATCACCAACACCTTCCTCTACGATCTGCCCGCTCTGGTCTCGGTTAAGCTTGTACCCAAACTGACTTTGGCCGGTTAAACCTTTGATCTTTAAGTTTTCACTATGGGCGTCTACAAAGGAGTAATTGAATTTCTGATTAGCTGATAAGTTGTCCCTACTCCAATGCCAGTCTGCTTCATAATCTGCTGTGCCACGGGTAATATTGGCCAACAATGGAACGGGTAGTTCAAGGGTGTTTTCAAGTGGATTAAGTTGGGTCATTAATGGGGGCAAAGCGACGTCTTTTGCTTGCACAAATAATTGATGATCAGCCGTATTGGCGCGCCAAGTGTACTTTCCATTTAATGCACTGATATATGGGGACAGTTCAGAGTTAAAGTTGATGTTTAGTTGCCCATCAAGCCAGTTAAAGCCTCCCGTTGACATGACTTGGAAACTGGGCCAGTCAGTCAGATTGACAGACGTGGGACGCAGTTCAAATGATCCTTTAACAGGTTGATTGGACAATAGTGTCGAGCCTTCTGCAAGATTGATTTCCAGACCTTGGCTCGGAATTAACTCAGGCCTTAAATGGACAAAAGCGTTAGACCAAGTCCAATAATCCTGCTCTGGAAGATAAGCCAATTGAATCGTTTGGTCATTAGTCAGATTGAGCTTGTCACTCGCAAACAGTTGAACTGTGCCTGCTTTGCGTCTACTCACAACTTGGGTTGCTGATATTTTACTATCAGACTTGACTTTAAACTGCCATTGTTTGGGGTCAAAATCAAAGTCTACGGCGCCTAGAAACTGCAGTTTGCGCAAATCTATAGGTAGCTGTGCCATCCAAGGGTTGGCGTCTGCATGCGCAAGATAATAGCCACTTAAATTGGCCAGCCCTTGCCAATGATTGAGAGCGTGGACCTGAAGTTGTGTTAGCTGGCCAAATACTTGGTACACAGAATGCGTATTTTCTAGCGTGGCATTAATGTCCCCTTGTAAAATCAAACTTGTTTTTGCACCTAAAAAATTGGCGGTTTGTATCCTTTCAATAACCACCGGACTATCTGCACTGAAGGTCAGTTGTGCTTGTTCGAGCAGCAGAGATTGATACAAACTGGGGTCTATCGTGGTGTTGTCCCATGCAGGGGATATGCGCACAATGCTGCCTTCATTAAGACGCCATTTTGGCTTATTATTTGGGCTAAATATTTGTGTTAGACTCGCATCAATACTAAGTTCTTTGGCATTGGGGTGTTTAGCAGCTAATTGTATTTGGCTTTGCAGTTCTCCTTGGGCTTGGTTGAGCCAAGCATCAACATCCGCATAATTTTGTCTATCAATTTCAACTGGGAGACTGATTTTCCAGTGACTGCTTAGTTTACCTTGAGTGATGGTAGTTTGAGCCAACTCAATGGGTAACAGTTCAGGTAAAAACTTTTGGCCATAGGCTAAGTTAATAGCACCTTGGCCTTGCCAAACATATCCTTCACCTTGGGGTTTGACGATAGAGGTGATTTTTGCCACCGGTGAACTGTTTTGGGTTGCAAATAATTTAGCGTCAACCTGATCGTCTGAACCTAGGGTTGCGTCCAGATATATTTGCTGCTGGGTGGGCGTTGCTATTTTACTTAATATACTGAGCCCTTCACTTTGATTGGTGAGTTGCCCAGACAGATTAAATTGTTGCCTTTGGATACTGAGATCTAGCTCGAACTTATGCACTTTAAACTGGGGCCATTCAGGCAACCACTGGCTAGGTATTAAGGCAAGGGTGGGGATTAGGGGCAGGCCTGTGGGATTGGTCTCAATAGAGGCAGAGGCCTCACCGACCCTAAAATATGGCCACTGTCGATTATTGATTGATTGCCATGTATAGGCCAATGACACATCTTTAAGAGTGGCAGTAAAATTGCCTTCCATATCAATCTGACGCCATTTCACTTGCTCGATGTGCCAGTTCTCGTGACTTGGGTAGCCCACATTGAGTTCTATTTCTTGCCAGTTATAAGGTTTAAGTAGCATGACTACAATGCTAGGTACCCATAAGGGGATGGCCGCATAGCAGAGCAGCAAGAGGGCGATTATAGGGAGTAGTACATATCGGAACAAAAGCCTAAACATAGGGTAAAATCTTTCATTAAATGTGCGTAATTTTGATGATTAGTATGAGCCAGTTTTTGGAAACTGCCAAGCAGTCTAGCACATAACTTAATCTGAAGTTTTGTGTTTAAATTCACAAAGATCTTCAATCGTGCAGGCACCACATTTCGGTTTTCTTGCAACACAAACATAACGTCCATGAAGGATCATCCAATGGTGTGCGTCTAAAAGGTATTCATTGGGCACAAATTTCAAAAGTTTTTTTTCTACGTCTACCACGTCTTTACCAGGTGCCACTCGCGTGCGGTTAGACCAGCGAAAAATATGGGTATCTACAGCCATAGCAATCTGTCTAAAGGCGGTATTTAGCACCACGTTAGCTGTTTTTCTACCCACGCCAGGTAAGGCTTCAAGAGCTTCTCTAGTGTCTGGGACTATACCGTTATGGAGGTCTACTAACATCGTTGCAGCTTGCATCACATGCTTGGCTTTACTATTGTATAAGCCAATGGTTTTAATGTGCTGTTTTAAACCTTCTAAACCCAGTTTGAGCATGGCTTGTGGCGTATTAGCCACCTTAAATAACTCATTTGTAGCCTTGTTTACACTCACGTCTGTGGCTTGGGCAGAAAGCGCAACAGCCACCAAAAGCTCATAATGATTATTAAAATTTAACTCTGTTTCTGGTAATGGGTTATCAGCCTTTAATCGGGCAAAGATTTGTTCACGTTTGCTTTTATTCATTGCAGTATCCAGTTTTGATGTTAAGCAATGATGCCGGTTACCCTAACCCGCTTGCCGCCTGCTTCTGCTAGAGGGTTAGCCTTAAGTTTTTGTGCTTTATGGTATTGATCAAAACAGTTTTTGGCAGCAATGATTAACCCCATACCCACGAATGCGCCAGGGGGTAACACAGCAAACAAAAAACCACGATAGTCGGATATAATCACTAATGTCCAGTCTTTTGCGATGGAGCCAAATAATAAGTGCATGTCTGCGAACAGGGTTCCCTGACCTAAAAATTCACGCATCGCCCCAAGTATAAATAGCACAAGGGCAAACCCAAAGCCCATGCTTAAACCATCTAACACGGCTAACAGCGGTGGGTTTTTGCGAGCATAAGCGTCTGCTCTACCTAGAATGGCACAGTTAGTCACAATGAGTGGAATAAAAATCCCTAATATTTGATACAGCTCATAGGTCAAGGCTTGCATAGTCAGTTCTGCGATAGTTACTAAGGCTGCTATGATCATCACAAACACAGGCAGACGAATGTCATCGGCCACCTGATGTCGAATTAACGAAACCAGCAAGTTTGAACCGACTAACACTAATAATGTGGCGAAACCTAAGCCTATGGCATTCACAACACTGCCCGTTACGGCTAGGAGAGGGCAAAGCCCGAGTAATTGGACTAAAGCAGGATTGTTATTCCAAAGACCATCGATGACTATTTCTTTTTGCTCTGTAGCCATGTTAATTCTCCTGCGTTTTGGCATAAAGGGCCGCATGATGCCGCTCATGGTAGAGTAGGCCTTGATACACTGCTTTGACAACAGCTCTAGGGGTGATCGTGGCACCAGTAAAGCCATCAAACACTCCCCCATCTTTAGTTACCGACCAATCCTTTGATGGGGTGTTGGCAAGGGAACGTCCTATAAAGCTGTCTATCCACGGAGACTTTTTACGCTCTACCTTATCACCTAAACCTGGTGTTTCTTTGTGTTCTATCGTGCGCACGCCCTGAATAAAACCCTCCTGATCTATGCCAATCAGTAATGCAATGTCACCACTATAGCCATCTTTTGTAATCACAGGTAAGACGATAGCTTGGGTACTTCCAGACTTAACTGCCGCATAACCAAGGGCTGGGGGTGTAATATTAAGTGGTGCAAAATCCTGCAGTTCTATAGGTGCTGACAATAAGCTTTGATCATAGAAATCTAGTGGCATTACGGCTGATAATGCACGGGCTTTAGCCGCGGCTTTATTGGCAGCAATTGCATCACTGCCAGTGACAAAAGTGAGGCTAATAGCGGCCGCAGTCACGACAGCAAATACCCCCAAACTAAAGGCACCATTGCGCACTGACTTGAATAAGTTGTTAGGGCCTTTCGCACTCATTACAGGTCTCCTTGAGACGACGACTTTGAAGATTTATGTCCATATGCTTTGGGACGTGTATAAGTGTCGATTAAAGGTGCCGATAAATTCATTAGCAGTATGGCAAAAGCAAAGGCATCAGGATAACTTCCAAAAGTGCGAATGATGAACACCAAAATACCAACCCCAATGCCAAACACCACTTTACCTTTGCGACTGGTAGCGCCAGAGACAGGGTCTGTAACTATAAAAAACGCAGAGAACATGGTTGCACCTGTTAATAGGTGTTGTGATGCGCTTGGATAAAGGTCAGGTTCACCCATGTGAAATAGGCCAGCACAAAAGCCCAAACTGGCTAACATTGCGATCGGTGCATGCCAAGTAAAAGCGTTAATGGCCAAAAGTCCAATGCCCCCTGCAAGGTAGGCTAGGTTGACCCACATGCTAACTGATAAACTTAAACCCAACTGAGGATTATCAAGCGCTACTTCGTTTAAGGTGAGACCATTGGTATGACGCATTAAGTCTAAAGCCGTTGCTCCAGTCCAGGCATCAATACCACCGTCAATCGATTCCATCCAAAACCATTGCCACTGTTGCCCAAAGTTTAAGGTCTGTTCGATGGCTGGCCATTGAGTCATGGACACAGGGAATGCAATTAAACAGATTGCATAACCCACCATAGCTGGGTTAAATGGATTATTACCTAAACCTCCATAAAGATGTTTAGCGAATACGATAGAGAATAATACTGCGATTAGAGTAAGCCACCACGGGCTAAAAGGGGGTAATGCGAGAGCAATCAAAAAGGCTGTCACCAAAGCACTTCCATCGGTTAAGAAAATCATGATGGGGCGTCGACGCAAACCCAGTACTAGCGCCTCAAGACCAAGGGCAAGACCGCTGGCCCAGACCAAGTTGATCAGGGTGCCATAACCATAAAAGTAACTTTGTACGGCCAGACCTGGCAGTGTGGCTAGCAACACCCAAGCCATTAAGCGTGATGTTTTACTTAAGCTGTGGTGATGTGGAGACGATAAGTTCATTAAGGCCATGGTTATGATTCCTCAGCCGGTATAGCTTTTGCACGGGGGTTATTTTGGTGCTGTGCCAAGGTATGAGTGGCAGTTTCTTGTATACTTTTAGCCGCTATAATATCTTCTTTAACCTGCTCTGGGTCAGCAGCGGTAGCCAAGCGTTGCTCTAGTTTGCGCAATACCCCATTGGCTTTTGCCAAAGCGGCTTGAAGTGTCTTTTCTTGCTCTGGATCTAAGCCAAGTTTGGTTTCATAAGCGCTTAACTGAGCTTCTGCAGCGGCTGCTTTAGCCGTCAGAGCAGTGAGGGTTTGTTGCAAGTCTGAGGCTTGTTCATGGTTTTTTGCTAGTGCATCTGCGAGCGCTTTACTGGTTTTCTTCAGTTGAGTGCGGCTAATAGCTGCGGCTGTTTTAAGGGCCTTATACTCGTCTTCTGGGAGTATGGGTGAGTTAGTCGTGTGTTGCGCCTGCTTTAGCTTGTTCACCCGAGCTAATGCAGCGGCAATAGGGTCTTCAGCATTAGGGTTAGCTGCTCGCTTAGCTTCTTGAGCGGCAGCAGCGGCCAATGCTCTAGTTTTACGTTTTTCTTCTTTAGCAGATTTTTCATCCGACAAACGTTGTTCACGGGTTTCAAAGCGCTCGCGAGCCACTTCTGCTTGCTGGGCTTCGGTGTTGAGAGCTTTGATTCGTCCTTTAGCAAAACGATAATACTGCACTAAGGGAATCTGACTTGGGCAGACCCATGCACAAGCACCACATTCTATACAATCTGATAAATTGTGGTCCTGGGCTTTTTCAAACTCTTCAGACTTTGCAAACCAAAACAATTGTTGCGGAAGCAACTCCGCTGGACAAGCAACCTCACATTGGCCACAGCGGATACACGCATGGTGGTCAGCGACCGGGGCCAGTTCCAGGTCGGCTGCGGCTAAAATGCAGTTACTGCTCTTGACCAAGGGCGTATTAGTATCTTGTATGGTAAAGCCCATCATCGGACCACCCAAAACTAAGCGTGATGTTTGTGAAAGGTCAACCTTGGCAAACGCTAAAAGATCAGCCACTTCTGTGCCTATCAGCACTTCATAATTGCCTGCATTAGCGGCCGCTTTACCGGTTACGGTGGTGATGCGTTTGATCAGTGGCTGGCCGAGCATAACAGCATCAAAAATAGCTTTGATAGTGCCCACATTCTGGCAAACAATGCCAATGTTTGCAGGGATGCCACCCTGAGGTACTTGATTCCCAGTGAGAATTTCAATCAGTTGTTTTTCACCACCTGAAGGATACTTTGTCGGAATGACACACACTTCAATATTACTATTTTGACGTGCAGCTGTTGCAAGTGCTGCAATTGCCTCAGGTTTGTTTTCTTCGATGCCAATTAAACATTTAGGTTGGTCAAGTAGTTGCTGCACCAGTTGGATGCCCACAATAATTTCATCAGCATATTCACGCATCAAACGATCGTCCGCTGTAATATAAGGCTCACATTCAGCCGCATTAATGACAAGGGTGTTGATGGCATGTTTGGGTTGTAATTTAATTGAGCCAGGAAAACCTGCACCTCCCAGACCCACAATGCCGGCCGCTTGAATAATATTTAATAAATCTGACTTCGTTAGAGAGTCTGGATTGGCCACAGGGCTTAGCTCAATCCATTCGTCCTTGCCATCAGTGTCAATAATGATACAGGGGCCTGATAGTGCCGATTGATGAGGCAAAATTCGTTCTGCTAATGCCTTAATGTAGCCTGAACTTGGGGCATGTATATTTGCACTTAAAACACCTTGAGCACTGGCAATTAACTGCCCCTTAAAAACATAGTCTCCAATATCAACGATCGCTTTAGCGGCTTTACCTATGTGTTGATTCAAAGGCAGGGCTAGCTGCTTGGGGGTAGGCATGACGTTAATGGCTAAGCCATTAGACTGTGTTTTATTTTCGTCAGGATGAACGCCACCATGAAAGTCCCATATTTTACGCATTGTCATTTGTCCCATGGCTATGAGGTAAACTACTGGTAGCAATAACATGCCCTGGTTGCTGCCAATGCCAACTGCTTGGTGTGACTTGTACAGGGAGCATATCAATACAATCAACGGGACAAGGTTCTACACACAAGTCACAACCGGTACATTCATCAACGATAACGGTGTGCATTTGTTTGGCAGCACCAAGAATAGCATCAACAGGGCAGGCCTGAATGCACTTCGTACAGCCAATGCATTCATCTTCGCGGATGTACGCTATGGTGCGAATGGCTTCACTACCGTGTTCTGCATCTAATGGAATCACTTCTAGATCTAATAAATCGGCAAGGGCCTTTATTGTCGCTTCCCCACCAGGTGGACAGCGGTTAATGGCTTCACCGTTGGCAATCGCTTCAGCATAGGGCTTGCAGCCAGGATGACCACATTGTCCACACTGCGTCTGAGGTAGAAGGTTGTCTATTTGATCAACGATTGGGTCCCCGTCTACCTTGAAGCGGATTGCAGCAAAACCCAAAACGGCACCAAAAACGAGGGCCAATAACGCCAATATCAAAACGGCAACGTAAAGTATCTCCATTTAAATAGCCACTAACCCGGTGAAACCCATAAAGGCTAGAGACATGATGCCCGCACTGATCATGGCGATCGCTGCCCCTTTAAATGGCGCAGGAACATCAGCCACCGTAATGCGTTCTCTCATGGCGGCGAATAAAATGAGTACTAAAGAAAAACCAATAGCGGCACCAAAGCCATACAAAATGGACTCGATAAAACCGTTGGCTTTTTTAATGTTGAGCAAGGCCACACCTAATACAGCGCAGTTAGTGGTGATTAAGGGTAGAAAAATCCCCAACACTTTGTGCAATAGAGGGCTGGTTTTATGCACTACCATTTCTGTAAACTGAACCACAAAAGCGATCACTAAAATGAAGCTAATGGTTTGCAAAAACTCCAAACCAAAGGGTTCGAGTAGGTAAGTGTAGGTAAGATAACTGCACAATGAAGCTAGCGTAAGCACAAAGGTGGTTGCTAAAGACATACCCATGGCCGTTTCTAAGCGCGAAGATACACCCATGAAAGGGCATAATCCAAGAAACTGAACGAGCACAAAGTTGTTCACTAACACGGTGCTGACTAGGATGAGTAAATAGTCTACCATTTTATCCTTAAATCCTTCGTACTCAAAGCAACATGGCGCAGGCAAATTTTGCCGTCATTATCCGGACCTAATTATAGCCTACAAGTTACATCAAAACGCCGTTCAGGCGCATTAATTTACAATAATTCTATATTCTAATTAGATATAAGTAAATCATATTTAAGTATTTTAGGTTATAAATAGATTAGGCTATGATAAATCTCATAACATCTGAGAAGCAAATCAGGATAGTGACATGTACGCCTACAACGAATTTGATCAAACCCTCATAGATCAGCGAGTGGAACAGTATCGTGACCAAACACGCCGTTACTTAGCGGGAGAGATTCCTGAAGAGGAATTTCGGGTTTTAAGACTGATGAATGGGCTCTACATTCAGCGTCTTGCGCCCATGCTGCGCGTGGCCATTCCCTACGGGCTCATGAAAAGTGATCAATTACGCATGCTTGCCCAGATTTCAAGAACCTATGATAAAGGCTATGGCCATTTTACCACGCGACAGAATATGCAATTTAATTGGCCAACCTTAGAGTCTGTGCCTGATATTTTAGCTGACCTAGCCAAAGTGCAGATGCATGCTATTCAAACCAGTGGTGCGTGTATTCGAAACACTACGACAGATCCATTTGCAGGTGTCAGTGCTGACGAGATAGAGGACACTCGCCCTTGGTGTGAGCTCATTCGCCAGTGGAGTACCTTGCACCCAGAGTTTGCCTATTTACCCAGAAAATTCAAAATAGCGGTGTCGGGTTCCAGTAGCGACAGAGCCGCGTCTCAAGTGCATGATATTGGTTTACATTTGTATCGCAATGAAGTGGGTGACATGGGTTTTGAAGTTTTGGTCGGCGGTGGTTTGGGACGCACACCCGTGATAGGGAAGACGTTGCGTAAATTTCTTGAACCGCAAGAACTTCTGACCTATTTAGACGCAGTTTTGAGGGTGTACAACCTCAACGGTCGCCGGGACAATAAATACAAAGCGCGTATCAAGATATTGGTTAATGCCCTGGGTGTTGACGCCTTTGGAGCGATGGTTGAGGCCGAATGGCAGCTAATAAAGGGTCAAGAATTGCGTTTACCTGAAGCTGAGATTGAGCGAGTGAAAGGCTTTTTTAAAGCCCCAGACTATCTATCAGCCATGCATGCCAGTCGTGATTTGAATGACATTTTTGCAGAACACCCCCAGTTTGCCGCATGGTACAAACAAAACACGCGAGACCATAAGCAGGCAGGTTATCGCATTATTATTGTAGCGCTTAAAAATCAGTTGCAAGCCCCAGGTGACGTTAACCATCAACAAATGGATGGCATTGCCGCCTTGGCTGATGAGTTTAGTTTTTCTGAATTACGCTCGACCCATGATCAAAATCTAGTGTTAGCAGATGTCGCTCAGCGTGATTTATTCGCCTTGTGGTTAAAATTACAAGATTTAGGTTTGGCACGTGCCAACGTCGGTACCTTAACCGATATGATTAACTGTCCGGGGCTTGATTTTTGTAGTTTAGCTAATGCCGAAACCCTCATACTATCGCGCCAAGTCAATGAAACCTTCGACGATATGGATTACCTTTATGACCTGGGCGAAATTCAGCTAAAAATATCTGGTTGTATCAATGCGTGTGGCCATCATCACGTTGGGCATATTGGCATTTTAGGTGTTGAAAAAGGTGGTAAGCAAGTCTACCAATTTACTTTAGGTGGCTCTGCGTCTAATGATGCAAGTTTGGGCAAGACCTTGGGTCGTTCGATCGAACAAGATCAGGTGGTGGTGGTAATTGGTCAAATATTAGACGTTTACGTAGAGCAGCGTCAAACGGATGAAACATTTTTGCAAGTGATACGTCGTGTTGGCTTTGCACCATTTAAGGAGCGTGTTTATGGCACTCATCAAAGATCAGCAGCTTAGTTGTAGCCATGCTGCAACCCCAGAGATGAGGTTTACTGATTGGGTAAGCGGCGGTAGTGACGCAGGTGATGCTGTTCTAGCTAACGGTGCAGATGACTTGCCAAGTTTGTTAGCCCAGGCTGAAAAATTGTCCATGATAGCGATTGAGTTTGACACTTTTGCCGATGGCCGCGGGTTTAGTATGGCCCGCATGTTGCGCCGCCAAGGTTATGCCGGAGAAATTAGAGCGGTTGGTGATGTGGCGATGGATCGCATTGACTTTATGCAGCGGGTCGGTTTTAACGCCTTTGAATTGCGAGATGATCAGGATGCTCTGCAAGCCCTTCAAAAAATAGGTGAGGTGTCAGTGCACTTCCAACCCAGTGCAGATGGGAAAGGGCCTGCATACATGGTGTAAACACCATCGCTGTGAAGTCCTTAAATCTAATTGATGGGCTAAACCATTGCTAAAATATACCAAGAGATAGCCAAAACATCACTGAACAAAATGTTAAAACCTAGCCCAAACTTTATATGTGACTGATAATGTGACTGGTAAAGTGCCTTATGGCGCCTCAGTTTAATGCTTAAAACGCTTAAAAGGGAAATTTGGGGGGCTATGTTGGCGTTACATTCTCAGCTTGCAGGCCTTTTTCACCTTCAGTAATAGTGAATTCAACTTGCTGGCCTTGTTCTAGGCTTTTATAACCATCCTTGACGATGGCACTGAAGTGCACAAACACGTCTCCACCATTAGGCTGCTCTATAAAACCAAAACCTTTTGTGTCGTTGAAAAACTTTACAGTGCCGGTGATAACTTCTGACATGGGTGTTCCCTTTGCTGGTTCAAAAATTAGCCACTTACCTACCCACAACGCTTAGCTGAGTGTGGCTAAAAGAGTTTATATCGGTTTTTCTGATCAGGCCATTGGCCCTCTAAGAAGGCCCCGCATAGGCCCCGCATAGGCCCCGTATAGGCCCCACATAACCCCCTAACTAGGCCCTTGAAAGGTGTTCAAAAGCCTAAACTGTTAAGGGCGCATATTAACTCTGCAAGGCACAGGGGTCAATTGTGAATTTATTGTCATTGTCTGCTGCAGATCAGGTAACATGCGACGGGTAAAATTAGTTAATTGGTTGTTAGGTGGTGCAATGACAGTGGAGTTTTCGTTAGCCTATTTTGTGGCTGTGTTTGTATTTTCGATTACTCCTGGGCCTGGAGTTTTTGCACTGATCGCTAAAGCGTTGAAACAAGGTGGGAATGCCTGTTGGGGTTTAGCCATTGGCATGACAATAAGCGATATTGTCTATTTACTCCTAGTGGTGTGGGGTCTGGCTTACATTGCTAACGAATATCAATTGATTTTTGTTGTCATTCGGTGGTGTGGTGCAGTCTACTTATTTTACCTCGCTTGGCAGATATGGCACGCCCCTATTGTATTAAGTGGGAACGCTGCCATTCAGACCCGCTCTAAAGGCGTAGGTTTTATTTTGAGTTATGCAGAAGGCATGCTCATATCGGCCACTAACCCAAAAGTGATGCTATTTTACATTGCCTTTTTACCCACCTTTGTTGATTTGACAGTGTTAACCAACCCAGATGTCATTTGGGTTGTTGGCCTTAATTTTATGGCGTTGATGCTGGGTTTGATGCTCATCGCTTTTGGTGCTAGCAAAGCCCGAAAATTATTTAACCAACATAAATCAGTACAAAGGCTGAATCGTGCTACGTCCGGTCTTATGGCCACCGCTGGTATGCTCATCCTAACTAGATGATTGCTCTAGGCCCGTGTAAAGGTATTCGTAAAGCCGTTTTGTGGCATCTGTTTGATTGCTTCGGTCATGCTTGAAGACCAACTTTACGTGGCCCAATTGAGGACTGTTTTCGATTTTCAAATGACTATGCAAACCTTGCGGCACAGTGCTCTGAGCGAGGGCACTAATACCTAACCCTGCTTCAATAGCAGCTTGGATACCGAGTAGGCTAGACGAGCTATAGGCGATGCGCCAGGCAATACCAGCCGCATTGAGTTTGCTGATTATTTGTTGTCGGTAGCGGCATCCAATAGGGTAGACCACCAGAGGTATAGGTTGTTGGTCAGACCAGTCAAAATGGCCGTTAGTGACCCATACGATGGTTTCATGAAACTCATCCTCCGTATTGGGTTGCAGAGTTTCTTCTAAACTATCTGTCGCCAAAACTAGGTCGTAATGCCCTTGTTGGAAATCTTTTAATAAGGTCACACTCAAATCACAATTTACTTCTAAACTGACTTCAGGGTGGGCTTGTCCAAATTGGCTCAATAATCGAGGTAAAAACGACACTTCAAAGTCATTAGGTATACCCAACCGCACCTGCCCAGAAATGCGACTTTTCGCTAAACGGGTCACCGCACTGTCATTAATATCGAGCATTCGTCTGGCAAAACCAAGTAAGACCTCACCTTCTTCAGTGACTTGAAGACCATTGTTTCTTTGAAACACCCTAATACCTAACAAGTCTTCCAATCGCTTTACTTGCAGGCTGATGGCCGGTTGGGAGCGTCCTAACAGTGCACCCGCTAGGGTGAAGCCACCTAAGTCAACAATGGTAGTGAAGGTGCGTAATAGTTCGGTAGGAATATTTTTCATGGGTAAATTATAAAACAAACTTATAATGAATAAAAAGTTATTAAAATATTAAATCTTTTACGGTTTAATAAAGCTGCCAAGCAAGGCATACTCCAGAATACGTAACGTACGGATTTTAATCATGTCTTTAGCCCTCAATATTTCACCACCGCTTAATGTGCTAGTGGCCTTTGATAAAGTAGCAACGAATAAAAGCTCTGCCGAATCAGCGGTTAAGTTGTTTGTGCATAAAACCCTTTTCACGCAACGTGTGGCTACCGTTTGATTGACGTCAATTTTAGGATCCTAACATGGACATCTTAGACCGCATTCCACTCACCAGCCTTGAAAACATCATGCTGCCCATTGAAGATGCGAGCGGCCTCCCTAATGCTCTCTACCATGACCCAGATATGCTAGCCGAAGAGCGAGACCGTATTCTGGGTAAGACATGGTCTGGCATTGGTTTTGCTGGGGATTTACCAACCTTAGGATACGTTAAACCGATTACGTTTATGGGCTTACCATTGGTCATTGTGCGTGGTCAAGATGATGTGATTCGGGTGTTTCATAATGTGTGTAGTCACCGTGGAATGATTCTGATCAATACAGCAGGTCCAGTACAAGGCAATATCCGGTGTCCTTATCACTCATGGACCTATGATTTAACAGGGCAACTTAAAGGCACTCCCCACTTGGGTGGTGTCGGGGTGCATAAACTGGATCACTTTAACTGTGAACAACACGGCATGAAGCAGTTGTCTAGTTCGGTTTGGTTTGACATCGTGTTTGTAAACCTTGATGGACAGGCTCAACCGTTTGAGCAGTTTATTGCACCAGTGATGGCCCGTTGGCAGCCTTTTTTAGGTGGTTCTGGTTATGCCCGTATGCGAAGAGAGGATCCAGTGGGAGACCAGTTACAAGGCGCTTTTACCTTAAATGTGGCTTGTAACTGGAAATTAGCCGTAGAAAATTACTGTGAAAGCTATCATTTGCCATGGATTCATCCCAAGCTTAACGTATATTCTCGTATTCAAGATCATTACCACATCATGTTTGCCAATGAATTTGCAGGTCAAGGCACCAATGTATACAACTTAGCTGATTCTGCAGGAACACGGTTGCCGGTATTTCCAGAATGGCAGACAGAGCGCATGAAAGAAGCGGAATACATTACCGTATTTCCTAATGTGCTCTTGGGTATCCAAGCTGACCACACGTTTGCGATTGTATTAGAACCCATTACACATAGTCAGACAGTCGAACACGTGCGCTTAATGTATGTGGGTGATGAGTCTATAGGGGAGACTTTTAAGGGCTGTCGAGACGCAACTTTAAAGGCTTGGAAGGAAGTGTTTGGTGAAGACGTAGGCGTAGTGGAAGGCATGCAACGGGGTCGTGCTTCGCCTGGATTTAAAGGGGGCAAGTTCTCTCCCATATTAGATAATCCGACTCATTACTTTCACCAATGGGCTGCCAAACGTTTAATTGTAAGCACACAATCAACAAGGAATTAAAGTGATGAATCAGTTGCAGCAGGGCGTGACTCACCGGACTAATTTTATTAACGGACAGTGGGTGGATAGTGAACAGTGCATTGAAGTCGAAAATCCTGCAACTGGAGAGCTCATTGGGACCATAGCCTGTGCCACGTCTGAGCAGGTCGATGAAGCGGTGAGTGCCGCTCGCCAATGTCATGAGCTAAGACTTATGGCAGATATGGCTCCCTACGAACGGATGCAATTGTTGCATGCTATTGCAGCCCAAATTAGGGCCCTTGCTAAGCAGGGTGGGGAATTATTGTGCCTAGAAAATGGCAAACCTTTGAGTAAAGCGGAGTGGGAATTTGAGGAGGCAGCGCGTTACTTTGAATATTATGCAGGTATGGCTGATAAGATTGAAGGTAAGTCTATTCCCTTAGGGGAAGGGTTAGTAGACTTTACCGAGTATGAACCATTCGGAGTGTCCGCTCAGGTGATTCCATGGAACTTCCCTGTGTCGTTAGTGGCTCGATCATTAGCACCTGCCTTGGCGGCAGGTAACAGTGTCGTCATCAAGTCTCCCGAATTAACACCTTTGGCCGTGTCGTTGCTTGCAGAAGCCATGGTTAAGGCCGAAGTGCCTCCTGGAGCAGTGAACATAATATGTGGTTATGGCCATGAGGCGGGTGCAGCGCTTGTGTCTCATGATGATATCGATCAAATTGTATTCACAGGCTCTGTTGCCACGGGTCAATCTATCATGCAAGCGGCTACCGAATATGTGGTGCCTTGTGTCATGGAGTTGGGTGGAAAGTCTGCAGGCGTGGTATTTGCAGATGCTGACTTAGATCAAGTCATTACCAGCGCTGAAGTGGGAAATTTATTTAATTCTGGACAGGTTTGTTCGGCCATGTCTAGGCTCATTGTGCATGAGAGCATTTATGACGAAGTTAAGCAGCGTTTAGTGACCTCTTTTGCTGCCAAATCTGTCGGATCAGGCAAAGATGAAGCCGATGTAACCCCCATCCTAACGCAAGCGCAGTTGGATAAAATTGTGGCCATGTGTGCAGGTGCTAAAGCACAGGGTGCTAAATGTTTAATCGGTGGTGAAGCCCTACTTAGGACCGGGTATTTTATGCCCCCTACTATTATTGAGGCAGCCGTAGATACAGAAATAGCGCAACAAGAAGTATTTGGCCCCGTATTGGTGTTAATGAAATTTGACAGTGAGCAGCAAGCCTATGCCATGGCTAATGGCACTGATTTTGGTTTGGTGGCGGGCGTATTTACTCAAAATGTAAGTTTAGCCTTGCGCGCCAGTCGGGCCTTAGTTGCCGGTCAGGTATTTGTTAATGAGTGGTTTGCTGGAGGTATTAGTACACCTTTTGGTGGTGTAGGAAAATCTGGATTTGGACGTGAAAAAGGTCAAGAAGCTTTGTATAATTACGTCCGCACCAAAAACATCGCCATTCGCTTAACACTTTAGAGAATTATGCATGTCACTTCATGACGAATCTACGCCCTATAAAAAATGGCTGTGTATTATTTGTGGTTTTATTTATGACGAAGCCCTTGGCTGGCCCCATGATGGCATAGAACCAGGCACTCGTTGGGATGATGTGCCAGAAGATTGGTTATGCCCAGATTGTCTGGTAGGCAAAGAAGATTTTGAAATGATTGAAATGCCTGCAGAGCCTATTCAGTCAGGAGCCAATACCACGGCAGCGACGTTAGTGCTGGAGGCCACTGAAAAGCCTCAAGGCCCGATTGTTATCATAGGTTCAGGCTATGCTGGCTATAATCTTGCAGAAGCCATTGTTAAACTCAATGCCCAGTTAGAGGTGGTGGTGTTAACCCAAGATCAAGGTATGCATTATTCTAAGCCAGCCTTATCTACGGGCTTAGCCATGCAAGAGACTGCTAAGGACTTAGTGGTGGAGTTGCCCCTCGATAGAGCCCACCGTTTGAATATCCGCATTATTACCCACTGCAGGGTTGAACGGATCGACTCTAAGGCACAAATATTGTTCACCAATATAGGCCAGCAACCCTATGGCCAGTTAGTTTTAGCTCAAGGCGCGGAAGCGATTAAGATACCTTTTGAAGGTAATGCGAGCGCAGACGTTATTAGCGTCAATAGCTTAGAAGATTATGCGCATTATCGGCACCGTCTTGAAGGTAAAGAACGGGTATTATTGATTGGTAATGGTCTTATTGGGTGCGAATTTGCTAATGATCTAGCGTCAGTGGGTAAACAGGTACATGTGGTCGGTTTAACGTCGTGGCCTATGGATCGTTTGATCCCCCAACCTGTGGGCTTGCGGTTGCAAAAGGCACTCTCTAGCATGGGAGTAAACTGGTACTTGAATAACACCATTAAGACCATTAATTACATGGACCCAAACCAACCGCAAAAAGGTTACTTAGTCACCCTCAATAATGATGAACTAATACAAGTGGACATCATTGTCTCTGCGGTAGGCTTGCAGGCGCGCACAAAATTAGCCATCAACAGTGGTATTACTTGTGGGGTGGGCATCAAAACGGATGCCCGTCTCATGACGAATGTGCCACATATCTATGCTTTAGGTGATTGTGTAGAGTTCAATGGTCAGTTGCAGCCCTATATTGCACCGATTTACTGGGGTATCCAAGCTTTGTCGCAGACATTAACTGGTACCTCCACAGAGGTGAATTATCCCTTAATGACCGTTGTTGTAAAGACACCCGCTTGCCCCATCACGCTGTTACCACCGCCCTTAGGACAGTTAGGCGAATGGCAATTACAACAAACTGAAGCAGGCATCAGCGCGCGTTTTAAAAATGAAGCAGGCAGCGTGTGTGGGTTTGTTTTACAAGGAGACCAGATAGACCAACGCCGCCAGTTGTTAGAGGAAATGTTAAACAACTAAGCAGGCATAATTCTGTTAGAATAGCAGCCCCTGCGATTGATTAGACCGTGTTCCAATCTTGAACGAGTGCACTGCAAGCACATTAGTGGTTTTAAATATTGCTGCAATCTAATGCAGCCACGCATTTATTATTGCCTGCTGTCCCAAAACATAATACGAGAATGCCTTTGTTACGCTACGATTTTTCCAGTTTAGGATTGAATTCCGCCTTAGTCGATAATCTTTCCAACCTAGGGTATGCAGAAATGACGCCGATTCAGGCGCAAGCTTTACCATCAATTTTATCCAATAAGGATGTCATTGCTAAGGCCAAAACAGGGTCTGGTAAAACGGCAACCTTTGCTTTGGGTTTATTAAATAAACTTGAGGTAAAACGGTTTCGAGTGCAAACCTTGGTTTTGTGTCCCACCCGTGAGTTAGCAGATCAAGTGGCGGTAGAAATACGTAAATTAGCCCGTGGTATTCATAATATAAAAGTGCTCACTTTGTGCGGTGGCATGGCTTTTGGGCCGCAAGTTGGTTCGTTGGAGCATGGTGCCCATATCATCGTAGGTACGCCAGGCCGAGTAGAAGAACACCTGCGTAAAGCCAATCTAAATCTTGATAATCTCACCACTTTAGTATTAGACGAGGCTGATAGAATGCTGGATATGGGTTTTCAACAGGCCCTTGATGACATTATCAGTTACATGCCTAAACAGCGCCAAACTCTTTTATTTAGTGCAACCTATCCGCCAAAAATACAACACACTGCAAACCGAATCATGCAGTCTCCGGTGATGGTTGAAGTTCAGGATAGCCATAGCAATCAGAGCATCGTTCAAAACCTTTATGAGGTTGAAAATGACGATGGCCGTATTGAGGCTGTTAGACTTTTATTACAAGCCCATCAACCTGAATCGACGCTCATTTTTTGCAATACCAAGATTGAAACTGACCAAGTGGCTAATGAGTTGCGTGGGGTGGGCTATGAAGCTTTAGCCTTGCATGGTGATTTAGAGCAAAAGCAACGGGACCAAACCTTAGTGCGTTTTTCAAATCGCAGTGCCTCAATATTGGTGGCGACCGATGTGGCTGCGCGGGGTTTAGATATTGAAGCTTTGGATCTTGTTATTAATTATCAGATTGCCCGTGAATTGGAAGTTCATACCCATCGTATTGGCCGCACGGGACGGGCAGGTGCACAGGGCATTGCCTGCACGTTGCATACCCAAAAAGAAAACCACAAAATTGGGTTGTTAGAAGACTACCTCAAGCAAAAGCTGGAGCGTGATAATTTGCCCCCTCTGGCCTTATTGCGCCAACCTGCATTTGTTGCTCCCATGATCACTCTACAAATTGGTGGTGGGAAAAAGCAAAAGGTAAGGGCGGGTGATATCGTTGGGGCTTTAACTGGAGATGAGGGTATGCCTGCCTCAGAGATTGGTAAAATACAGGTGGGTGACCAATGGGCTTATGTAGCAGTCACCCAAGCCCATGGTAAAACAGCCTTTAATCGCCTCAGTGAAGGTAAGATTAAGGGCCGTAGTTTTAAAATAAGACGCCTACGAGGTTAGCATGAGTTTAAATGTATTATTGCGAATCAATAGTGGCTTTTGGCTAACTTTGGGTTTAGTCATGTTACTCAAAACTGATGTGGTTAACTTGTGGATCGGCACTGAAAAAACCATGTTGATTCATTCTATTGGTATTATTTTAGTCGTTAATGGCATGATTCTTTTAGTGACATCCCTTCGCCAACAGATAAAACCTCATGAGGTTATGTTTTTTGTAATTGTTGACTATGGTTGGTCCCTACTCATTATTGTATTCATCAGTTTAGGGGCAGTGATTGTCGATCCAGTGGGTATTAGACTCACCTTTGTGTTGGCTCTGTTGTCGGCTATTTTGGGTGCATTTCAATTTAGGCACTACAAGCAACTTATCGGCCGAGCTTAGTGATTACTGTGCTTGGCTAAAAATAACAGGTGTAGCTCAGACTTTTTGGTACATAAGCGGCTTGCTGGCTGGAGCAATATCACTGAGCTTTTGTGTTAAGCTTAGGGGTAAAAATAGGCTGGCTTTAAAAGAGATTATTTATGTCTAATTTACCTCACTGCCCCAAATGTAACTCTGAATACACATACCAAGACGCGGGCCAGTACATGTGTCCAGAATGTGCCCATGAGTGGTCAGTCAGGGCCTCTGAGGATGCCTCTGAGGGTAGTGGTGAGCATTTAGATGGTAAACAAACCCGTGACAGTAATGGCAACCTTTTACAGGATGGCGACACCGTTACGGTCATTAAAGACCTTAAAGTCAAAGGCTCCTCACTAGTGGTAAAAGTAGGCACTAAGGTGAAAGGTATTCGTTTAGTGGATGGCGACCATGACATCGATTGCAAAATCCCGGGAGTTGGGGCCATGAAATTAAAGTCTCAGTTTGTTAAAAAGCAATAACCCCTAACCCACGTAGCTTATATCGTAGATTTAGGTTTCAAAAAACCAAAATATAGAGTCATCAAAATGCATTCATGGGTAATTGTTGTACTCACTTTTGTGCATCTTGGTTAACTAAAGGGGTCGTCACAGACGATCACAATTTTAGTAACTGTGGGTAAAAAAGGAAGCATTAAAATGTTTGTTGAAAAAGAATTCATCTCCCAAGGCTCTATTCTTCGGGGCCGCTGGTATGCTGCTTCGGAAGCATCTCTGTCACCGTGCATTGTCATGTGTCATGGCACTTCAGCAACGATTTCCATGTGTCTTGCAGACTATGCCACTGAATTTCAAAACAAGGGCATCAATGTTTTTGTTTATGACCATGCGGGTTTTGGTCGCAGCGATGGTAAAACACAGCAAACGATCAATCCTTGGCTTCAAGGGCGAGGCATTGCTGATGCTGTGACCTTTTTGAAATCTGAACATCAGCTACATAATGGGAAAATTATTTTGTGGGGTGATAGCTTTGCTGGCATGCTTGTGTTGGTTGCTAGTGCTCTTATTGAAGGTTTAGCGGGGGTGGTTTGCTTTGCCGCTACTTGCGGACTAACCACTTTAAAAGTTCAGAACGCAGAAAAAAGTTTAAACATACTTAAACACACTTTTGATCAGGGTGAGTTTGAAAAATTGGACGATCTTTCGCGTGAAGGGCCCATGGCAGTGGTGTCTTCTGACCAACAGACAAACCCCTCTTTACTCACACCCATTCAAGCCTTTCGCTGGTTTATCGATCAAGGAGGTCAGTGGAACACAGGTTGGAAAAATAGCATAACTCGAGTTATTCCCAAGACTGAAGTCGCCTTTTCGCCGTTTATTACCGCCCCATTTATCGAAGTGCCTGTATTAATGATGACGGGTAAGGAAGATGAAATGCCGCACATCAAACGTGAGGTGCAGTTAGAGATATTTGACCGCATTAAATCCAAAAAACAGTTTTATGAAATTGATGGTGGCCATTTTGGGGCGCTTTACCCTCATACGCCATTATTTTATGAGGCCATAAGTGTGCAGCATGCCTTTATTAAGTCAATGACCTAATACTCTTGAACGATACTAATTTTACTTTAGTCACTTTATTACAGTCCCTGTATTTTAGTCACTATACTTAAGTCCCTATATTGCAGTCACTCTAACCATCAGGCTTTAATCGCGTTGGGTGCTTACCTTTACTGAGGTGAAGGCGGCTATATCGGCCCTAAGAGCGCTTAATTGTAGGCTAGGCACAGCGACGTTAAGGCTTAATGAGTCGCTATAATGCCTTTGATTTATAAGGGCATCATGCTTTTTACAAAGGTATTCGAGTTGTCCACTGAGGTCATAATGGCACTCGATGTGCAGCTCAGTTAAACTTTGCTTTAATGTGGTTGGGCATTGTTCCACCACCTGTTTGACCGCTTCACCATAGGCCTTCACTAAACCACCAGTGCCAAGTTTAGTGCCACCGAAATAACGACATACCACCACGCTCACTTCACCAATACCGCAATGACTCAGTACTTGGAGCATGGGTTTGCCGGCTGTGCCAGAGGGTTCACCTGCATCACTTAAACCCCAATACGTACTATTGTCTGGTGCTGCAGCCACCACAGCCCAGCAATGATGGTTAGCGTCAGGGTATTTTCTGCGCATGTCATTTAAATGAATATCACATTCGTCGCGCCCATTGGCATGACGTAAATTGGCAATAAAGCGACTGTTTTTGATGGTTAGGGTCAACTCTAACTCTTGGTCCTTTAGTTGTGGAATTTGGTAGCTCAAATTAGACCTTAAATTATCAGTTAAATATGCTTTAAAACCCGCAGTCTTCTGGTTGTATGTGGTCCCAAGCAGGTACAATGGACGAAAGTTTAACAGACATGTAATTGAATTAATGACTCAAGCACAACCAGGTTTTGATGGTGTCGAAAGATTATACGGAGCAGACAGCTACAAGGCCATCCGTAAGGCACATATTTGTGTGGTTGGCATTGGCGGTGTGGGTACGTGGGTCGCTGAGGCATTGGCGCGTTCTGGAGTTGGTCAAATCACGCTAATCGATATGGATGATGTCGCTGCATCGAATATTAACCGTCAATTAGTGGCGCTACTATCAACCGTTGACCAAGTAAAAATAGAGGTCATGGCAGACCGAATTAAAGACATTAATCCTTCATGTCAGGTTAATTTAATTGAAGAATTTGTGGGTGAAAACAACCTAGAAGCTTGCTTAAATCGAGATTATGACTACGTCATCGATGCCTGTGATTCCATTAAGGCCAAAGCCATGATGGTATCTTGGTGCAAACATCGGCGTGTTCCCATTATCACTATTGGGGGCGCTGGAGGACAGCGCGACCCAAGCAAAGTTAAAATAGTGGATCTAGCCATGACTAAAGTGGATCCCTTGGCGGCTAAATTAAGATCGGTTTTACGCAGCCAATATGGCTTTAGTAAAAATCTTAAAAGTAGATTTAGAATTGAGTGCGTATGTTCATCTGAACAGCTGCATTATCCGCAGCCTGATGGGAGTGTCGATTGGGCTAAAAGTGCAAATGTGGCGGGGGCTAAAATGGATTGCAGTCGAGGCTTTGGGGCGGTCAGCTTTGTTACTGGTACCTTTGCATTTATTGCTGTGGCCCGCGTGTTAGACAAGATTGTTACTAAGCATCAGCGTCTCGAAAACGAAAAATAAGGAATTTTTATGCCACTAAGCAGGGCACAAGCCGCTAAGATTGCACATATTATGGATGCAGGCTTTACCGAGTACCGTAGTCAATTTGAGCACATATCATCTGGCGCTAAGCAACGTTTTGAGCAGGCGTTGTGGCAACAGGTTCAAGCCATTGGCATGCGACGCATCGATCTTTATGGTGAAATGGTGACAGAGGTCACAAAAAGGCTTGATCTATTTCGTAGTGCTGAAAATTTGGGGCAAGAAAAGGCTCGAGAATGGGTGGCTGTTAAACTTGAATTTGAAAAATTAACCCCCCAACGCACGGACCCAGAGCTCGCTGAAACCTTTTATAACTCTATTTTCTGTCGTACCTTTCGCCACCGTGCTTTGCGTGAACACCGCATGTTTCTGTTTAGTTCAACAGAGCAAGCACCCAAGGTATTGGCTCAAGATATGTACCGACAATACGATGCTAGTCAAGGTGTGGTGAGCATGGTCAATGAAATTCTGGAGGATTACAAATTTAGTGTGCCTTACGCTAATAAACGCCTTGATGTCATTAACTTAGTCCGTATTATCAAACACAATACTGACTTTCGCATGGCCATTGGTGCCCAAACACGGGTACAAATTCTAAAGTCTATTTTTTACCGCAACAAAGGGGCCTACCTAGTAGGGCAATTAGTCAATCCAAGCCACTCTCAACCGTTTATTATTCCTTTATTGAACGATGAAACCCAAGGCATTTACACCGACACGTTAATTACAGACCCAGACGATGTGAGTATTATTTTTAGTTTCACCCGCTCTTATTTCATGGTGGAAACCCCAGTGCCTGCTGCGTTTGTTGGCTTTTTACAGCAAATCCTGCCGGCTAAACCCTTAGCTGAAATTTATACTAACATTGGGTTTTATAAACATGGAAAATCAGTATTTATGCGGGACTACCTGCATCACATGGATGATTCTGATGATCAGTTTATTATAGCTCCAGGCATTAAAGGTATGGTCATGAGCGTATTTACCCTACCCTCATTAGACATTGTGTTTAAAATCATTAAGGATAAATTTGCCCCGCCAAAAGCGATGAGCAAAGCGGTGGTAAAAGAAAAGTACCGTTTGGTAAAAGTCCATGACCGGGTGGGTCGTATGGCAGATACCCAAGAATTTAAACACTTTGCTTTTGCCAAACACCGTTTTTCGCAAGAATTAATTGATGAGTTGTTTGCTGTAGCGCCCAGCATGATCCACATTGTTGACGAATACGTAGTCATAGAACAGTTATATGTAGAACGTCGCATGATCCCTCTCAACATCTATATCGATACCGCCAGTGATGAACAACTGTACGATGTCATTGATGAATATGGCAACGCCATCAAACAACTAGCCGCCGCTAATATTTTTCCTGGCGATATGTTATTTAAAAACTTTGGTGTGACCCGCCATGGCCGTGTCGTTTTTTATGACTACGATGAAATTTGTTACCTGACCGAATGTAACTTTCGCAAAATCCCAGAGGCCATGTATCCAGAACAAGAGTTGGCGAGTGAACCATGGTATTCAGTAGGACCCTACGATGTTTTTCCAGAAGAGTTCCATGTCTTTTTAGCAGGTCGACCCCGCATAGCCAAGATATTTCGCCAAATACACAGTGATATTTTTGATGCTGATTACTGGCAGTCTTTGCAGCGAGATATTGTAGATGGGCAGGTGAAAGACGTATTCCCCTATCGACGTAATAAACGTTTTCTCTCATCAAAAGCGTCGGTTTGAGCGAGACAGTAGCGGCTGTAAACGACTTTTATTGCCATTAATATAGTTTTTAATACCAGTAAATATTCAGTCTATTAAGGAGTCGCACTATGCACAAACCAGCAGGCTATGAAGACATTTTTCCGCGACCACTGTCTGGTCATCGTGTTAGCCTCCCACCACCGGCTTTGTTGCCCTCTAGGGTAGAGTTGGTAGGTCGTGAAGTGGTGTTAGAACCACAAAACGCGCTACTCCATGCTGAGCAACTCTATATTGCAAGTCATGAGTCACCAGAAGCCTTGGCCATTTGGGATTACCTCACCTATGGGCCATGGCCTAATGTGGATGCCTATAAAGAAGTATTGCGCTCTCAATCTGCCAGCACTGACCCCATATTCTACGCTATCCGCTCAAAGCAATCGGGCAGGGCATGTGGTCAAGCGAGTTTTTTAGACAATAATGCGCAACATGGAGTGACCGAAATTGGACACATATGGTTCGCGCCAGAGTTGCAAAGAACACGGGCTGCAACTGAGGCCCTGTTTTTGATGTTAAGTCACGCTTTTGATGATTTGAATTATCGACGCATGCAGTGGCGCTGTAATTCACTCAACCAAAAATCTAGAACGGCGGCCAGACGTTTGGGGTTTAGGTTTGAGGGTGTTTTTTATAATCACTTCATTTTTAAAGGTAAAAACAGAGACACAGCTTGGTACTCTATTCTGGATACTGAGTGGCCAGAGGTACGTTCGATTATTGAGCACTGGCTGGGGCATGACAATTTTGATGCAACAGGAAGTCCATTAACTTCGCTTGCCCAAAACATGCAGACCCGCACTAATCCAAAGCGCAACCCTGATGACTTGAATTAGGTTTAATCTGGTTGTTGAATTGTCTATGCCACATCTTCGACCGATTAATGTGAGTTTAAGGATTGTCTTTTCTAAGTTGCACCTGGGCCAAGGCGTGTAACTTTTCTTCTTTGCTCATAATCATCCAGTTTCTCACCTCATTTTGATTGCGGTAACAGCCTTTACACACCAATTCGTCACTCTTAAATTGGCATACTTTGATGCAAGGCGAGGCAATACTGTCGTCAATGTTACGGCTTTGGCGAGGTCGGCGGCGCATAATTGATGTCCGGCTAATAGTTAGTAAGTAAGGTGCTTATTATGGCCCTAGAAAGGCGCTTAGGAAAGACCTCTGTGTTAGAATGCGGGTTGATTTTATGGGCTTCAGGTTTATGGCATTATGTTAGGTCGGATTGGTTTTTTCTGGGGTGCGATTGGGGTCGTTGGATTACTGCTAACCTCTGTGGTGCGCTTGTCTAATATTGCACTAGAGTTCCTACATTACCCCGCCCAAACTTGGCATTATGTGGTGTTATCCGTGTGGGTTGTGTTTATGGCTTACTCAGAGGGTTACAAAGGTTTTCAGCAGGCCTTTTCGCCTCGTGTTGCGGCTCGTTTGCTTTGGTTGCAAAACAACCCCAAGCCCTGGTTGGTGTTATTGGCACCTTTGTTCGCTATGGGTTTTGTCTATGCCTCCACCAAACGCACTCTTATTTCGTTTACTATTTTAATAATGGTGGCGGTATTTATTTTTATCGCCCTAAATTTGCCACAGCCTTGGCGTCCCATTTTAGACGCAGGCGTGGTGATTGGTTTGTTGTGGGGTGCTGTGGCCACAGGCTGGCAGATTTATGCCGTCATGCGCGCTGGAATGAGTCTAATTGATCCAGATCTACCCCGTTCAGCCCACTCACATGCATAGGACACGATAATGCGCGCTATACTTTGGATGTCTGGGGCTATTTTTTCCTTTTGTCTCATGGCCATTTCTGCACGAGAGCTAGACGGATTAATTGATAAATTTGAGTTACTGGCCATCCGCAGTATGGTGGGTTTAGTGCTACTAGTGATTATTATGAACGTGATCAAACGCCCCAGATTAATGTTCACCCAGCGCACGAAGACTCATGTTTGGCGTAACCTATTTCACTTTGTTGGCCAGTTTAGCTGGCTTGTTGGCATTGGCATTTTACCTTTAGCCGAAGTGTTTGCTATTGAATTTACTGTGCCTCTTTGGGTGTTAATTATTGCTGCTATATTTTTGGGTGAACGTATTACGGGTCGCAAGTTAGCCGCCGTGGCATTGGGTTTACTCGGTGTGGCAATCATTGTTAAACCGGGTGTGGAGATACTAGATAGCGGTGCGATCATCATGCTCATTGCCGCCTTGTGCTTTGCTTTCACCTTTATCTTTAATAAGTCGTTATTACGCACTGAACATCCACTAACTGTGGTGTTTTATATGACCCTGATACAATTGCCACTAGGGGCATTAATGGCAGGCGCCGATTGGACCATGCCCGAACCTTGGATGTGGCCTTGGGTCATGGCGGTGGCCTTAACGGGCTTAGCCGCCCATTACTGTATCTCTAAATCCATGCAGCTGGCCGATGTGAGTGTGGTCATTAGCCTGGACTTTTTGCGCCTGCCCATCATCGCCATTATTGGCGTGTTAATGTATGGCGAACCTTTTGATGTGGCGGTGATTGCAGGCGGGGCGCTGATGTTAGTGGCCAACCTGATCAACCACTGGCACCCCAAAAAGGACCTAGATGCCGACATCAAGACGATGCTTTAACTAATAAAGCGCTGACAATTTGCAACCGACCTTGCTGTAAGTTACGCAGCATATTAGCGCTCATCCTACCTGCCGTGGGACCCAGAGCAATATTGGGGGTGAAAGGTGGTGAAGGCGGCTGATTTCGTGCCTTATGCAACCATTCCAATGCGTCCATTGTGTTGTCTTCAAACTTAATTAGTTTAAAGCCGATTGCATGGGCTAGTTGCATAAAATCTGGCCAATGGCTCAAGTGGCTATGATCGTGTTGATCAGCCCAAGGGGTAGGGTAATCCACACTAGTTTGCGCACAGTCTTGTGCCAACATCACTTCGTGCAGCAACAAGCAGCCCTCCACTTGTAAAACTTTGTGCACAGCGGCCAATAAAACAGCCTTTTGGGCAATGTTCATGCTGGCGTGTTGGCTCACCACAAAGTCAAAACTATGCTCAGCAAAGGGCAGGGCCAAGCTGTTGCCCGCCACAAAGTGGCAATCAGATAGGCCAGGCAAGTGGCTATTAAGCAGCTGTGCCGCCTGAATATAATCGTTATTAAGGTCTAAACCAACCATAGAGCAGCCATGATTAACTACCAAATAACGGCTGGTGCCGCCCAAACCACAACCTATGTCTAAGCCACGTGTAGCGTTCAAGGGCAGCCATTGCGCCAGAGCCTTAGAAGCCTCAAGCCCCCCTAAATGCAGTTGATCAACACCTGCAAAATCAGACGCTTGCCAAGCTTTTGGCCCAGCTTTTTTTAGCAGGTTTGCCAATCTCTTAGTCAAGGGGTGATGATGTATGAGGGAGGTTGAGTTCATTAGAGGGTTTGACCTTTCGAGGTTTAAGCCAAGTATTGAGCCATTGTTAGTCTTAAAATAACTTTAACACCCTTTAAATCTAACATTTAAGACACTGACTTGTTCGTTTTGAGGGCTCAAGGGTAGTGTAAGAGGTGTGATATTTGTTTAAAGATAAAGCAAGATTGGTAACGTTTGACAAGCTAAGGTACCCTCTCTACTGGGGACCAAAGCAAATCAAACCCTCTTAATAAATTAAATCACCATGCCTATTTAACGGACGTCGGATGGTTATTGGGGTCAATCAAATTACGCCATAAGGTCTTTAAAGAAGGTCTTCAGGCCAGCAGCGCCGGAGGCTTCCCATGTTTTTAAGGCGGCGGTGCCAATAATGGCTAGGTCAGCAGAGCCTCGCAAGACGTCAAGGTCGGCCTTACTACTAATACCAAAGCCCACGCCAATGGGTACGCTGGTGTGTTGACGGCAACGTGTTACTAAATTGGTGACGTTGTCACCCATGTTAGTTTTAGAACCGGTTACGCCTCTTCGAGCCACCACATACACCATGCCTCGGCTTGCAGCGCCTAATTGTGCTAAGCGCTTTTCACTACTGGTTGGCGTCATTAAAATGATGGGTTCAATGCCTGCGTCTGCCGATAAGCGGTGTAGGTTGTCTGATTCTTCTACCGGTAAATCAGGTAATATGTAACCCACCCCACCTGCCTCTTTGATGCGTTTGACGAATTCAGCTTCACCCATTTTGAAGGCAGTGTTGTAATAACCCATCATTAAGATTTTGAACGCAAAGCGCTCGCTTGCCAGTTTCATAAATTCAAAGCACTGATCTACCGTTGTGCCCGCCTTGAGGGACTGCTCGTTAGCTTTAACAAACAAGGGACCATCGGCACTGGGTTCTGAGAAGGGGAATTGCAGTTCCACTAAGTCAACACCAGCCTCAGCCATGATCTCTAAGGCTTCCATGTTGGCTGCAAAGCTGGGGTAGCCGCACACTACATGGGCCATCACTAGCAGGTCTTTACTTTGCTGGCGCTGTTCAATATAGGTTTGTAAACCCATTACATACCCTCCGTGCGGTATTGTTGGGCCTTACCATCAATAAAGGCCTTCCACTTGGCATCACCAAGGGCGTCGGCAATAGTAAAGATGTCCTTGTCACCACGGCCAGATTGATTGATTAAAATCACCTCATCTTTACCCATGGTGGGCGCCTCTGCAATGGCCGTCACAAAAGCATGGGTGCTTTCTAAGGCAGGAATTAAACCTTCGGTGCGCATCGTAAGCTTGAGGGCTTCTTTCACTTCAACATCCGTGGCCGCTTCAAAGCGCACCTTACCTTGCTCCCAGAGGTAGGAGAAAATGGGGTTAATGCCAATGTAATCGAGTCCCGCGGCGACCGAATGGGTTTCATTCATGTTGCCTTCGTCGTTCTGCAAGAAATAGGTCTTGTAGCCTTGGGCGACACCCACCGACGCATCGTCGTACGCTAGGCGTGCCGAGTGCATGTATGACCCCACACCCTCGCCACCGGCTTCACAGCCAACCAGTTCTACATTTTCATCATCAAAAAAGCCTTGGAATATGCCCATGGCGTTAGAACCGCCACCCACACAGGCATAAACGCGGTCAGGCAGTTTGCCGGCTTGCTTTAAAATTTGCTCTCGGGCCTCCATGCCAATAATAGATTGGAACCAACTGACCATCTCTGGGAAGGGGTGAGGCCCACAAGCGGTGCCTAAAATATAGTGGGTATCGGCCATGTTTGTAACCCAGTCACGCATACATGAGTTGACTGCATCTTTTAAGGTTTTCTGCCCATCTTCAACCGCAATCACTTCAGCACCTAGATTCTCCATCCAGAACACATTGGGCCTTTGGCGGGCCACATCCACAGAACCCATATAGATTTTGCAATCATAACCAAATTTGGCGGCCATCGTGGCGGTAGCAAAGCCATGTTGGCCCGCGCCCGTTTCTGCAATCACACGGCGTTTACCCAGTCTCTGGCAGAGAAGGCCCTGACCCATGACATTATTGATTTTGTGAGAGCCCGTGTGATTCAAGTCATCACGTTTCACATAAATTTGTGCACCACCAAGCTTACGCGATAAATTTTCTAAATGCGTAATGGGGGTCGGTCTGCCTGAATAGCTTTGAAGTAGGGCAACGTAATCTTGCCAAAACTTGGGGTCTTTCTTACACTCACGAAAACATACAAGCAACTCTTCTATGGTTGCATGCAAAATTTCGGGTAAGAAAACGCCACCATACTCTCCATAGTAGCCTTCTTTACCATTGGAGAAATCAAAGATATCCATTTATTAGCCTCAGCAGTTTTGGGCAGTGAAATTGTTACTGCCCACAGTTCAAGAAAAGATAAGCCCACATATTATCGAGTAAATTAACTAGGCACAACAGCCACAAGGGTGTCATTTGTAAAGACTAGGTAATAGTTTCCCTATGTCATCAAAGATTGCTTGATTTACACATTTTAATCGCAAGCTAGCGCCGGTAGACCAACAAATAAATCCAATGCTTCAGGATTAGCTAAGGCATCCATATTTTTCACGGCTTCACCATGAATGACCTTACGCACAGCAAGTTCAACAATTTTTCCGCTGATAGTGCGAGGAATGGCGGCCACCTGAATAACCTTTGCAGGCACATGCCTTGGAGTGGTGTTGGTGCGTATTTTTTGTTTAATTTGGGTGATAAGGGCGTCCGTTAGTAAGGCATTTTCACGCAATACCACAAATAAAATAACCCGCACGTCATCCTTCCAACTTTGCCCCACAACAATGCTCTCTAACACAGCTTCAACAGTTTCAACTTGACGATATATTTCTGCCGTACCAATGCGCACTCCACCTGGGTTCAGCACTGCATCTGAACGGCCATGAATAATAATACCCCCGTGTTGGGTTATTTCACCATAATCACCTTGGGCCCAAGTTCGATCAAATTGGCTGAAGTAGGCCTGCTTGTATTTTTCCTGTTGAGGGTCATCCCAAAAGTAAATGGGCATGGCGGGAAAGCTACTTGCACACACTAATTCGCCTTTTAGCTGAGTGATGGATTGACCTGCATCATTAAAAATTTGCACATCCATACCCAGGCCTGCACATTGCAACTCGCCCCTGTAAACGGGCAGTATGGGGCAGCCTAGAGCAAAGCAGGACACAATGTCGGTGCCGCCAGAAATGGAACACAGCATGACGTCAGTCTTTACCTGTTGGTAAACGTAGTCAAAACTTTCATGGGACAAAGGTGAACCTGTAGACAAGATGCTTTTGAGGGCTCTTAAATCATGACTTTGTATGGGCTTTTGGCCTATTTTTTCTAATGCGGCAATGTACTTAGCACTGGTGCCAAAAATACTCACAGCCTCATTTTGAGCCATATCCATGAGAATGCTAGGGGTTTTAAAGGGTGAGCCATCATACAAAACCACACAGCAGCCTAAGGCAAGCCCACTCACAAGCCAGTTCCACATCATCCACCCACAGGTGGTGTAATAAAATAGTACGTCATCACGGCTCACATTAGTGTGCAAGAGGTGTTCTTTGTTGTGTTGCAGCAAAGTGCCACCCACACTATGAACAATGCACTTAGGTACGCCCGTTGTGCCGGATGAATACATGATGTAGAGCGGATCACTGAAGTTACAATCCACAAAATCAATTTCGCTGGCAGAGACGTCAACAAAATCGTCCCAATGTATGGCTTTGTTGGGCACCATGGCATTTAAGGCAGACAAATCGGCTTTGTTGGTAATGTGGTCACACACCACAATGGCTTCAATGCTATCTAGATGCTTGGCAATACTAGCGACCCGTTCTAAAGAATTGAGTCTTTTACCATTGTAAAGGTAGCCGTCAGTGGTAAACAAAATGCGTGGCTTGATCTGCCCAAATCGATCCAGTACCCCATTAATTCCAAAGTCAGGAGAACAAGAACTCCAAACAGCACCCAAACTGGCAGTGGCAAGCATGGCTGCTACGGCATCAATGACATTAGGCATAAAACCAGCAATGCGATCACCTGGTTTAATGTTATAGGCCTTTAGCCCCGCGGTGAGTTGTGCTACGCGGGCATACAGTTGGGCATAACTAATTTGATGTCGATGGCCGTCTTCACCACAAAAAACCAGCGCTGTTTGCTCGTCTTTATATTTTAATAAGTTGGCTGCAAAATTAAGTTTTGCTTGAGGGAACCACTGGGCTCCAGGCATAAGTTCGCCATCAGAGACAATGCAATCGCCTTTTTTGCTGGCCACTATGCCCACCGCGTCCCACAAGTCACTCCAAAAATGATGCTTTTGTTGAATGCTCCACTGGTGCAAATCGGTGTAAGTTTGCAGGGTTAATCCATGTTTCGCATTGGTATGCTGCATAAACTGCCATATGTGGGTTGATTCAATATGGGCTTGACTGGGTTGCCATAAGGCAGGTTTCATGGGGTGTCCTTGGGTTAAATTAACTCATCATCGTCTATGTTAGTTGAGAAATTACCGATTTTCTAAGATTATTTTATGCCTAGCGGTTATTAGTGTGGCTATTGCACAACGCCGCTATTAAAAAGTACCGCTATTAAAAAGTACCGTTATTGCATACCATCTAGAATTAATAGCCCTGTTGATATAAAGCAAGGCCCGCTTTGGCCCCATTAGGACGGCCTAATAGTTGGCTAATATCATGACCTACTTTCACCAGACGATCCAGATCCACATTGGTTTTAATATTAAGCCCATGCAGCAAATAAACAAGGTCTTCAGTGGCCAGGTTGCCGCTGGCTCCCTTGGCATAAGGGCAGCCACCAAGGCCAGCGACTGAACTGTCAAAGGTGCTCACCCCCGCTTGTAATAACACCATAACATTGGCTAAGGCCTGACCATAGGTATCATGGCAATGACCTGCCAGTTGCGATACGGGCACTGAGTTTTGCACGGCATCTAGCATCTGTAGCATGCGCCCAGGGGTGGCGGTGCCAATGGTGTCCCCCAAAGAAATTTCGTAGCAACCCATCTGTTGCAGTTGATGTGCGACCTGAGCCACAACTTGGGGCTTAACAGCACCTTCATAAGGGCAGTCAATGACAACAGATACATAGCCACGCACTTTAATGCCAGCTTCTAAAGCCATTTTTACAAGGGGTTCAAAACGCGCTAAGCCCTCCGCCATAGAGCAATTGGTGTTGCGCTCACTAAAGCTCTCTGTGGCAGCGGCGAACACGGCCACTTCATTAACACCAGCTTTTAATGCTCGCTCTAGACCTTTTAAATTGGGTGTTAAGGCACTGTAGGAAACGTGGGAAAGACGTTTTACTTGAGCCAATACCTCACTACTGTTAGCCATTTGTGGTACCCATTTGGGGTGCACAAAAGCGGCAGCCTCAATGTGGCGCAAGCCTGTGGCTGCAAGCTGGTTAATTAAGTTGGCTTTAACACTGGCGCTCAACATGGCCCCAGCTTCATTTTGCAACCCATCACGGGGGCCCACTTCTACAATTTTAACGTGTTTGGGTATTAATGTTAGGGACATGTTTACGGGTCAAGTATCTGTATTTAAGTCATTGTACATGATTGAGTAAAGCGGCTCACTAGTAAACACTTAAGCGCTAAGAATAGAAATAAAGCGGGCCATTGGCGCGCTGTTAACTCTGGTAACAACTCCAGTTTAAAGCTTTATGTGAGTGGCTCATCGTGCGCTAATATTTATATGGGCTGAATGGAAAGTGCCTTTTTACAGCCTTGGTCAGCCTCATCAAGTTCTTTTTTCAAGGCACTAATATCCAGCATTTGTTGCTCTAAAGCGGCTTTTCTAAGTTTAATTTTGTCAATAAAGGCTAATAACTGTTGGTCATTATTGCTGGCAGATGAATCATACATGTCCAAGATTTGACGAATTTCAGCTAACGACAGCCCCAGTCGTTTGCCTCGGCAAATAAGCTTGAGCCAAGTTCTGTCAAGATTTGAGTAGATGAGTTTTTGGCCATCACGTTGCGGGGACAATAAGCCTCGGTCTTCGTAAAATCAAATACTTCGCGTCGTGATGGCAAACTCTTTCGACAATTGGCTAATTGTGAATTGATGGGTTGGCATGGACAATGCACAGTTATGTCATTGGAAAATATATTTTGATTGACGTTAACGTAAAGGTCAATCAAGATGTTGACCTTATTTTATGTGCTGTATTGGAGCCCCACAAAATGAGTCAAAAAGTTTATATTGTCGCTGGAAGTCGAACACCTATGGGGGGGCTTGACGGTAGCCTTGCGAGCCAAACTGCATCACAACTTGGTGCCGTAGCGATAACGGGTGCCTTGACTCGGTCCAAAGTCCTTTCTACGCAAGTTAATGAAGTTTATATGGGCTGTGTACTGGCTGCAGGGCAAGGTCAGGCTCCAGCGCGGCAGGCCGCCCTTGGAGCGGGGCTACCCAAAAGTACGCCATGTACAACAGTCAACAAAATGTGTGGCTCAGGTATGCAGACCACCATCATGGGCTACAACACCATCAGAGCAGGGTCTGCAGATATTATGGTCTGTGGGGGTATGGAAAGTATGACTAACGCGCCCTATTTATTGCCCAAAGTGAGGCAGGGCATGCGCATGGGCCATGGGCAAATGTTAGACCATATGTTTCTAGATGGTTTAGAAGACGCCTACGAAGGCGGGTTAATGGGCAGCTTTGCTCAAACCACAGCTGATGCATTTAGTTTAAGCCGCAAAGCCATGGATAATTTTGCCATTCATTCCTTGTCAAAAGCTAACTCGGCTATCGCCGACGGGGTTTTAGAAAGTGAAATTGAAGCTGTTGAAATAACCTCCCGCAAGGGCACAGTAACGGTCACTACTGATGAACAACCGGGCCAAGCCCGCATTGATAAGATTCCACGGTTACGTGCGGCCTTTAAAAAAGATGGCACTATTACTGCAGCTAATGCCAGTTCTATTTCGGATGGAGCGTCGGCACTCGTGCTTGCCAGTGAAGCGGCAGTGGCTAAAAATAACTTAACCCCTGCAGCGCACATAGTGGGCGTGCAAAGCTTCGCTGGAGAGCCGGGTGACTTTACCCTTGCACCCATTAGCGCAGTGCAGAGTTTGTTAAAAAGCATAGACTGGCAGGTGAAAGATGTGGATCTGTTTGAAATTAATGAAGCTTTTGCCATGGTCACTATGTTGGCGATACAAGAACTGGGCTTAGACAACAGTAAAGTGAATATTTATGGGGGTGCTTGCGCGCAGGGACACCCTATTGGATCTACGGGCTCTCGTATTATTGTGACCTTAATGACTGCGTTAAAGAACCAAGGTCTGAAACGGGGTGTGGCGGCTTTATGTATTGGTGGCGGTGAAGCCACGGCAGTCGCGATAGAACTGGTTTAGTTGCTCATGTCTGGGGCTGGAGAAGCGGCGGTTTTGGTGGTTATGGCTACATAAAGGAGTACCCCATGGAACGGTATCTGCGCGACTCACGAGTCCATCAGATTTTAGAAGGCACCAATGATATTAGGCGGGTCATTATTGCAAGGCGCATGTTAGCGACGCAGGCTCTGCCAATCTTATAACGGCTTTATTAGTTAACTGTTTTTGATTAACGGATTTTATTATGCATACATGTCTGCCTTTTACCATTAAAGGTCATGTGGCTGTCATTACTATGAGCAATGCGCCAGCTAACACATGGACCCACGACAGCCTCGATGGTTTGGCTGACCTGATTCATGATTTTAATCAGGATAAAAACATATACAGCCTCATCATAACGGGTGCGGGGGAGAAGTTTTTTTCTGCTGGGGCTGATCTTAAACTGTTTGCCGACGGTGACAAACAAACGGCAGTTGTTATGGCCACTGCTTTTGGGCGTGCTTTTGAAGCGCTCAGTCAATTTAGGGGACTTAGCATAGCCGCCATCAATGGTTACGCCATGGGCGGTGGCTTAGAAGTCGCTTTAGCCTGTGACTTACGCATTGCCGAAAGCCAAGCTCAAATGGCTCTGCCTGAGGCGGCTGTGGGCTTGTTACCCTGCGCGGGCGGCACGCAAAACTTAGCATGGCTAGTTGGAGAGGGCTGGGCTAAGCGTATGATTCTATGTGGCGAAAGAGTGAGTGCACAACAAGCCCTCGATATTGGTTTAGTGGAAGCCATAGTTGAATCAGGCCAAGCCTTAGAGCAGGCTCTGTTATGGGCACAAAAATCCGAACAACAAAGCCCCACAAGTGTAGCGGCCTGCAAGCGTTTAATTCAAAACGCACGCAGCCATCCCTTGGCGGTGGGTATGGTTTGCGAACGGGATGAGTTTGTTAATTTGTTCAACAGCAATGACCAAAAAGAGGGTGTGCAAGCCTTTTTAGAAAAACGTCAACCTCAATGGACTAATTCATAATGATAACAGAGATAAATTCAGGGCCATTGTTGGTGCAGGCTCACGCCACTATGGCTGGTCAGCTAGTCATTGAAGTCACACTCAACGCACCTGAGGCCCTCAATGCCCTTAATGTTGCAATGGTCGATTTATTGCTAGAGCATGTGCCTGTGTGGGAAGCCGATGACACAGTCATTGCTATTATTATGCGTGGTTCAGGCAGCAAGTCCTTTTGTGCTGGGGGTGATGTAAGGCATTTATATCATCAAATTAATCAAGGTGACTGGCATATTGGTGAAACTTTTTTTAATCATGAATATCACCTTGATTTAATGCTCCATAAATTATCTACACCGCTGTTAGTGTGGGGCAGTGGCTATGCCATTGGTGGGGGCATGGGGTTATTGCAAGCTGCAGCCATTCGCATTGGTACGCACTCAAGTCGCTTAGCCATGCCAGAGGTTACTATCGGGTTATTCCCAGATGTTGGTGCTAGCTATTTTTTACGTCAAGTGCCGGACGATCTGGGTTTGTTTTTAGGACTTACAGGGGTCATGTTAAATGGTAACGATGCTCGCCAGTTGGGGTTATTAGACGCTTTATTGGGCGATAATGACTATCAGCAGTTGATGCAAGCCTTGGTAAACTTACCTGCCCAATCGCAAATTGACACCTTAAGCAAGGCACAAAATCTTATTCAAGGCATGGAATTTAAGGCGGCTAGTAAAGTTCAAACCTCAAATTTAGATAGCCATCGTCATCATATTATTGAGGCCTTGCAGCAGCCAGACCTTGCCAGCATTGTGGCTAGCTTAGGCTTATTAAAAGGGCGAGACAAATGGTTAGACAAAGCCATACGCACCATGGAGCATGGTTCTCCCACTAGTCTACATCTGATTTATCGAGCGTTTAACATGAATTTCACTACTGTTGATGATGCCTTGTTGCAGGAATACGTTCTGGGGGTTAACGCCACCCGCTTGGGAGAATTCAAAGAGGGTGTTAGGGCGTTATTAATTGATAAAGATCGAACACCTAATTGGCGTTATACCAGTGTTGAGACTACGCCTAAAGCATGGATTGATCAGTTTTTTAGTACTAACAATATGGTGCCAGCCCAATTTCTGTGATCATGTTAACCGTGAATTGATTTATTAATAGGACAATAAAAATGACAAAAATCGCGTTTATAGGGCTGGGGAATATGGGTGGTCCAATGGCGGCTAATCTACTCAAGGCCGGGCACTTAGTGACGGCCTTTGATTTAGTTCAAGTCGCATTGGACGAGTTTGTTAAATTGGGCGGTGTTGCTGCTAGTTCGGCTTCTGAAGCGGTGATTGGAGCCGAAGTCGTGATTAGCATGCTACCTGCCGGCCAACATGTAGCGGGGCTATATCTAGGCGATGAACGAGGGCAAAATGGACTTTTAAAATTACTAGCTAAGAACTCCTTAGTTATTGACTCTAGTACTATTGATGCACAAACATCCCGTCAGGTGGGGGCTGTAGCCCAAAAACTTGGTATTTCTTTTATTGACGCCCCTGTTTCAGGTGGCACAGCGGGGGCCAAAGCGGGTACTCTAAGTTTTATTGTGGGTGGCGAAAAAGATGCTTTTGCACAGGCGCAGCCCATACTTAAAGCTATGGGGGCCAACATCTTTTATGCAGGTGACGTCGGCTCTGGTCAAGTTGCTAAAATGTGTAATAACATGCTTTTGAGTGTGTTGATGGCGGGCACTGCTGAAGCTCTGCGCATGGGCATGGAAAACGGTCTAGATGCTGAGGTGTTATCAGACATTATGGTTAAAAGTTCGGGCAGAAACTGGGCTTTGGAAATTTATAATCCCGTGCCTGGGGTCATGAAAGGCACTCCGGCCAGCAAAGATTACCAAGGCGGTTTTATGGTGGACTTAATGAACAAAGACCTTGCTCTCGCCCTGGCCGCAGCAAAAGTCTCTGGTTCCTCTGTGCCTATGGGCCAACAAGCTTCCATGTTATTTAAAGCACATGGCGAGGCAGGTCATGGGGGGCTAGATTTCTCCAGTATTTATCAACACTATGCCAATCACAAAGTTAAACGTGATCAGTAATAAAGTTGAGTTAAACTGTGATCTACCGGTCGCACACTAGTAAACTTAAAATAGAGATTCCTTATGGTGGATGATTATAAAAGTTATTGACAAAGGTCACGTCAGATCATTTAAATAAAAAGTAAGAGACAAATAAATTAAAAGTTAATTAAAAGTGAATAAAATATTTTTTATAAAACTAATGGTCTACACTTTTTTTAGTAAAACCCCTTGTGCCCAGTTGATCTGGGCTTTTTTATGCTTCTATTTTTAATAGTTACGTTATTCCAGGCACTCATTTTTAAGGCTTTTTGTGTAAGTAAGGGTGTAGTTAAACATGACTGTAGTGTTCAGCTTTCACTTTAGTTTAGTCATGCCCCTTAACGCCTGCAGTTAGGCTGCGTCTGATATTAAGCCAAAACACACATTGCGGGTATTACCGTCTTAATCTACATTATGTCTATTGAATAAGTGGTCTACTTAAACGTTTTTTATTTTTCACAAAAATGTCGACATTTTTTATTAATGGCGATATTATTGATTCAACGGCGGATTAAATAGCCGCAATTTACATCAATGAGATTTAATTATGGCAACGCGTACCGAATTTTCTTGGCAGGATCCTTTCTTTTTAGACCAGCAACTCACTTCTGAAGAGCGCATGATTCGAGATGCAGCTCGAGATTACTGTCAGGATGGTTTAGCCACCCGGGTATTGAAGGCTAACCGCGAAGAGGTGTTTGATCGTGAGATTATGAACGAATTTGGAGCTTTGGGCTTATTAGGCGCTACCATCCCAGAAAAATATGGCTGTGCTGGCGTTAATTACGTGAGTTATGGCCTAGTAGCGCGTGAAGTGGAGCGGGTAGACAGCGGCTACCGCTCAGCCATGAGCGTACAGTCATCTTTAGTAATGCACCCTATCCATGCCTATGGCACGGAAGAGCAGCGTATGAAGTACCTCCCTAAACTAGCCAGTGGTGAGTGGGTGGGGTGTTTTGGATTAACTGAACCTGATTCTGGTTCCGATCCAGCCAGTATGAGCACTCGTGCTGAGGCTGTTGATGGCGGTTACCGCTTGACGGGGGCAAAAATGTGGATTACCAACTCGCCTATTGCGGATGTGATGGTGGTGTGGGCGAAGTTAGATGATGTGATTCGTGGTTTTGTATTAGAACGTGGCATGGATGGTTTAACCACACCTAAGATCGAAGGGAAGTTTTCCTTGCGTGCCTCGGTGACAGGCGAAATAGTGATGGATCAGGTGTTTGTGCCAGAAGCCAATTTATTTCCTACCATTAAAGGCCTCGCAGGGCCTTTTGGTTGTTTGAATAAGGCCCGTTATGGTATTGCTTGGGGTGCTCTTGGGGCAGCTGAGTTTTGCTGGCATGCGGCGCGTCAATATACCTTAGATCGGAGTCAATTTGGTCGGCCATTAGCGGCCACCCAACTGGTGCAAAAGAAACTGGCTGATATGCAAACCGAGATTTCTATCGGTCTGCAGGGGTGTTTGCAAATGGGCCGTTTAATGGATGATGGCAACTGCCCTGTTGAACTCATTTCGCTAATGAAGCGAAATAATTGTGGCAAGTCTTTGGATGTAGCGCGCCAGTCTCGCGATATGCATGGCGGTAACGGGGTAAGTGATGAGTATGGTGTCATACGACATGTCATGAACCTAGAGGCAGTGAACACTTATGAAGGCACTCACGATATTCATGCCTTGATATTAGGCCGCGCTCAAACGGGTATTCAAGCTTTTTACTAGGCCATCTACTATGACCATAACAACCCCATTGCAAGGCATTAAAGTGCTGGATATGAGCCGTGTGTTGGCCGGCCCGTGGGCTGGGCAAATGCTGGCAGATTTGGGTGCAGATGTAATTAAAGTCGAGCGCCCTGGCACGGGCGATGATACTCGCGCTTGGGGCCCACCTTATATGCCTGCTGCCGCTGGTTATGGAGCTACTGATGCGACAGAGGCAGCTTATTTTCAAGCGGCTAACCGAGGTAAGCGCTCTTTGTGTGTGGACATAGCCACGCCCAAAGGCCAAGATCTAATTAAGCGGTTAGTGGCCCAAGCGGATGTGCTGATTGAGAATTTCAAAGTGGGTAGTTTGGCTAAGTATGGGCTAGATTTCAATAGCTTAAACGCCCTCAATCCACGTTTAGTATATTGCTCCATCACGGGCTTTGGTCAAACGGGGCCCTATAAAGATCGCGCGGGTTATGATTTTATGATTCAGGCCATGGGGGGCTTAATGAGTGTCACGGGTAGTGAAGGCGGTGAGCCGATGAAGGTGGGCGTGGCATTAGCAGATATCATGACGGGTTTATATGCCTCAAATGCCATTCAAGGCGCTCTGATCCATCAATTACGCACAGGGCAGGGGCAACACATAGATTTGGCCTTACTGGATGTGCAAGTGGCAAGTTTGGCTAACCAGGCGATGAACTACTTGGCGACCGGGCAAAACCCAAAGCGCCTTGGTAATGCTCACCCGAATATCGTGCCTTATCAAGCGTTTGCTACGGCAGATGGGCACCTTATTTTGGCAGTTGGAAATGACAAACAATTTGAGCGATTCTGTAAGGTAGCTGGAGCACAACAACTGGCTATTGATCCTCACTACCAAACCAATGCCCTGCGGGTGGCGAATCGGCCACTATTGATACCCAAGCTGATGCAGCTGTTAAAACAACAGGCAACTGATTGGTGGTTAACTGAACTCAATGCTGTGGGTGTGCCTTGTGGACCAATATGTAACCTTGATGAAGTATTTGATAACCCACAAATTCAAGCTCGAGAAATGAAAATTGCTTTAGACCACGAGCAACTGGGCAAGGTGCCCAGTGTAGCTAACCCCATTAAACTTTCAGCCACCCCTTTGCAATATACCCAAGCGCCACCGATGTTAGGCCAGCATACCCAAGTGGTATTGCAGGATTGGTTGGCTATGTCTGAGGCCGAATATACCGCTTTATTAAGCGCTCAGGTGATTGCTTAACGCTCGCTTAAGTCATAGCTTAGGTAATGGCTTAGTCACCGACCATGGCTGAGCATTTTCCCAAGGCTAGGTTTCTAATACCCAGGCATGGGTGCAGTTAATCAGCCTCTAGCTAACTTGGTAGCAGGGTGTGTAATCCTGGCCACCAGGCAGCTTCATGCGATCTTGGGCCACAAAACTTTTCAGTAAGACATCAAGTTTATCCAGCATTTCTGCTTCTGCTTTGAGTTGAAAGGGGCCATGTAAGCGAATCTGTTCTAAACCGAAGGTCTTTACATTACCCGCCACTATGCCACTCATGGCTTTGCGTAAATTACTGGCTAAACTGGCAGTGGGTAGGTTGGCTGCAAGTTTCAGGTTAGCCATGTTGCCATGGGTGGGTATAAAGGGGTGTTGAAAATCCTCCTCAATGTGCAACTGCCAGTTGTAATGGTAGGCATCACCCGCTTTTTGTCGGTGTTCTACCACCTCTTTCATATAGGCTTTGATAGCTATTGCCACGGCACTTGGGTTATCGATGATAATCTCGTATTTGGCTTGGGCTTTAGCCCCCAAAGTGGCTCCAATAAAGGCATCAATTTGCTCAAAGTAGGCTTTCGCACTGGTCGGCCCCGTAAATATCAAAGGCACCTTGAGTTCATCATTTGTGGGGTGAAGTAAAATGCCTAATAAATACAAAATTTCTTCTGCGGTGCCTACTCCCCCTGGAAACACAATAAAAGCGTGGCCCAGTCGCACAAACGCTTCAAGGCGTTTTTCAATATCAGGCATGATGATTAATTCGTTGACCATGGGGTTAGGTGACTCGGCGGCAATAATGCCTGGCTCGGTTAGTCCGATGTAGCGATAATCGTGGCGCCGTTGTTTAGCATTGGCGATGTGAGCGCCCTTCATGGGTCCTTTCATTGCTCCTGGACCGCACCCAGTGCAAATGTCATACCCTCTTAATCCCAATTCATAACCCACTTTTTTGGTGTAATCGTACTCGATGGTGTTAATTGAGTGGCCACCCCAGCACACCACAATACTGGGCTTGCGCCTTGGTGCGAGGGCTTGGGCGTGGCGTAGTATTTGAAATACTAAGGCGGTAAGTTCAGCGCCAGTGCGCAACTCTTCCTTATGCAGTAAATTATTACTCAGGTAAATAATATCGCGTAACACTGAATAGAGGTTTTCTTTGATGCCAAGAATAATTTCACCATCCACAAAGGCGCTAATGGGGGCATTATTGAGTTGCAACAGCACACCCCGGGTTTGGGGCACCACTTCAACGTCAAACTGTTGATTGCGTGCTAGCAAGGCCTCAATATCATCCTCTTCACTGCCACAATTGAGGATTGCAAGACAGCACTGTCTGAATAACTCATGCAGACCTGTAGAGGCTGACTTATGGAGTTGACTGATTTCCTCCAAGGTGAGTATATCTAAGCTTCCTTGGGGCGATATGAGGGCGTCGATGGTGTGCATATAGATCCTTAGTTGTAATGGCGCTTTATTGATCGTGAGGATTAATGATAAAGCTTTGACGACTTAGCATAGCAGAGAAAAATACAAACGGAAGGGCTTTTAAAACAAACATTTGGGCCCATTGATATAGTTAACATTGATACATGCTAAAGGTCTAGCCCATGAGTGAAGAAGCAAATAAACCAGAATGGCAGGTGATTGGCCAATTGGTCTCCAGTATTCAGGTAGAGCAACGACGCACCAGGCGCTGGGGTATTTTTTTTAAGAGTATGACCTTTATTTTTTTATTTAGCGTCATCGGCATAATTATGTCTGGTGATGATGCTGATTCTTTGTTGGAATCACAAGAACATGTGGCCGTGGTGGATGTGTTCGGCCCAATAATGGCAGGTTCTGAGGCCAGTGCAGAGCGCCTGCTACCGGCCTTAGCAGATGCTTTCGCAGCGCCTAATGCAAAAGCGGTGATGCTTAATATTAACAGTCCTGGGGGGAGTCCTGTGCAAGCGGGCATTTTGTTTGATGAATTGCAGCTGCTCAAGCAAGCTTATCCAAGCAAGCCCTTATATGCAGTGATCGCAGATGTGGGGGCTTCAGGGGCTTATTACATTGCCGCAGTGGCCAATTATATTTATGCTGATAAAGCCAGTACGGTGGGTTCAATAGGAGTCATAGGTAGCGGTTTTGGCTTTGATCAATTAATAGAGAAATTAGGCATTGAGCGACGCACTTACACTGCCGGCGGCAATAAAGATTTTTTGGACCCATTTTTACCAGAAAAAGCCAATCAAAAAATCATGTTTCAAAATCTACTGGATAACATTCACCAGCAGTTTATTACTCAGGTAGAAGTAGGTCGAGGAGGGCGCTTAGTGCATGATGAAGACCTTTATTCTGGGGTTGTTTGGCATGGAGAGCGTGCCCTAGAGTTAGGCTTAATTGATGGCCTAGGTAACTTACACAGTGTCGCGCGAGATGAAATTGGCGTGGCTAATGTGGTGTGGTATTCGCCCGAACAATCGCCTTTGGAAGAAGTTATGGAGCAGTTAGGTGCCCAAACAAAAACGGCCCTTGGTTGGGGTTTAAAGCAGAACTTAGTAATACACTAAATCTTTGATCAGCGTGATATTAATGGAGGTTTCGCAAAAGGCATGATGAAACTGCATTTTTTTTACTTTTGATGCTGTTTTTCTTTGACATAAGGTCGTTAGATGCATATCATATCGCGCCATGTTTGACACAGAATTACCCCGTTTTTTAGACCCGCGTAAGCTGTGTGATGGCCAACAAACCATCACTGGAAACGTAGAGTTATCAACCTTAACTGGGTTTTGCAGCTACCTTCTGTCGGATCAGGGTCAGGTCAATGTGGAGTTACATTTTTCACGTGATAACGCGCATCGGCCCATTATTAAGGGTCATACTGCGATAAAAAACGTGCAAATTAGTTGTCAGCGGTGTTTAGATGCCATAGGCATTGATATAATAGGGGACATGAACCTAGGCATAGTGCTCAATGAAGAGCAGGCCGAAAAACTTCCACATGAATATGATCCTTGGCTATTGGAAGATAAGAAGCTTGATATGCGTGAGTTGATAGACCACGAAATGATTTTGAATATACCCATTGTGGCTTACCATTCAGATTGTGCAGTAATAACTGAATATGGCGACAAAGAAACCGCGCAGGAAAAGCCCAATCCTTTTGAGGGATTGCAGGCTTTATTGCAAAAAGATTAGTTTACCAATTAGGAGTTTTTAGTCATGGCTGTACAAAAGAGCAAAGTAACCCGTTCTAGGCGTGGACAGCGTCGTTCACATGATGCGTTGGAAGTCGCTACTCTTTCAGTAGATGCGACTACGGGTGAAACTCACCGTCGTCACCATGTAACTGCTGATGGCTTCTACAAAGGCCGTCAGGTCGTTAACCAAGACGCAGAGTAATTTGTCGTCACATTACACCCTAGCATTGGATGCTATGGGTGGGGACTTTGGTCCCAGTACCAGCCTCGAGGCGGCGCTTGCCTGCCTCGAGTGCTACCCCCGCTTAACCCTTTATTGGGTTGGTCCTCAAAGTGTTCTTGCCCCCTTACTGGAGTCAGTGCAGGCGCAGCAGGCACAGCTTTTGCAGCGACTACATTGCATTGATGCCCCCCAAGTCGTAGAAAAAACCGATGACTTGATGGTGATATTGCGTCAAAAACAAAATTCTTCTATGTACATTGCCTTAGCTTTAGTGGCGCAAGGTAAAGCCCATGCATGTATTAGTTGTGGCAGTTCTGCAGCCCTAATGGCCTTGAGTCGTCATCTTATAAAAATGCTACCTGGCTATGAACGTCCAGCTTTCGCTAGTCATATCCCCACCCGTAAAGGCATGTGCTTAGTCTTGGATATGGGGGCTAATCTGACTTCGACTGGGCAGCAGCTTTATCAGTTTGGCCAACTGGGGCAAGCTTTAGAAGCGAGTTTACAACAAGACCCCTCTGTTACTCTAAGGCTCCTCAATATTGGTACTGAGTCTGGCACTGGGCAAGCACAAGTGCAGGCTGCTGATGCGTTGCTTAAGGCTGACCCTAAACTGAATTATTTGGGATATATAGAGCCTCATGAGATCTTTGAGGGTCAGGCTAGTATCGTTATCTGTGATGGGTATGCAGGCAATATTTTGATTAAATCAGGCGAAGGCGTGAGCAATATGTTGGCTCACAGTTTGATAGAAAACCTCACCAATAGTGATTTAACCCAAGTTCAATTAGAAAAAATCATGCAAACTTGGCAGTCACAATTTGATCCAAATCGATTAAATGGTGCATTCTTATTAGGCTTGCAAGGCTTAGTGGTTAAGTCCCATAGTTATGCTAATGCAGCAGCCTTGCAGTATGCCATTGAAGCAACCCAAGGGTATGTTGAAATGCAGGTGGCAAAGCGTCTGCAAGAAGATAGCTAGGTCTCAATAAATGACATTGTCGTTAAATAAAGGAAATAGGATGAGTGCTAAGATTGCATTTGTATTCCCCGGCCAAGGCTCTCAGAGTATTGGTATGTTGGCTGAGTTAGGGGCCCAACACGAAGTGGTAACGAACACCTTTGCCCAAGCCAGTGAAGTGCTAGGCTACGACTTATGGGAACTGGTTCAGCTTGATGTGCATAACCAACTCAGCCAAACTCACATCACTCAGCCCGCTTTAGTGGCGGCCAGTGTATCTTTATGGCGCTTATGGCTGCAGCAAGGTGGAGCAACGCCAAGTCTATTAGCCGGTCATAGTTTAGGAGAGTATTCGGCTTTAGTCTGTTCTGGGGCATTAGATTTTGCTGACGCCATTCGCTTAGTAGAAGCCCGTGGTCGATTTATGCAAGTCGCAGTCCCGTCAGGAGACGGAGCCATGGCAGCAATTATTGGCTTAGATAATGATGTCGTTGCTGGTGTATGTAAAGCTAGCGCGGAAGATCAAGTGGTTGTGCCGGTGAACTTTAATGCTCCTGGACAAGTCGTCATAGCTGGTTCTAAACCTGCTGTAGAACGCGCTATGGTGGCTTGTAAAGAATCTGGGGCAAGGGCGGTTATGCCCCTGCCAGTGAGTGTGCCGTCTCACTGTGAATTGATGTTGCCTGCAGCTAATCAATTGCGTGTGCTGCTTGAGAGCACTAAGGTGGTGATGCCAACTATTCCCGTGGTGCAGAATGTGGATGGCAAAGTAGCAGGTTCAGTGAATGCTATCGTTAGCAACTTGGTAGCTCATTTAATTGAACCCGTCCTGTGGACCCAGTGTGTAGAGTCTATTGCAGCGAGTGGTGTTGACCTTGTGATAGAATGTGGGCCGGGGAAGGTTTTGAATGGTTTATCAAAGCGGATAAATAAAACCCTGCAAACTGCGTCCATAAATAATGCTGCCCTGTTAGCAGCTACACTAGAACAATAAGACGGATTATATTATGTTGGCAATTGACGGTAAGATCGCATTGGTCACAGGCGCAACAAGGGGTATAGGTAAAGCCATCGCGCTGCAACTTGCTTCCCAAGGTGCCATTGTTATAGGCACTGCCACTTCAGAAGCTGGAGCCCAATCGATTACTGCAAGCTTATCTGCAGTGGGAAATGCTGGCACTGGCATGGTACTTAATGTGGCTGATTGTGAATCAGTGTCAGGCACATTAAAAGCGATTGTTGAGGCTTATGGTGCACCAGCAATACTGGTGAACAATGCTGGCATTACTCGCGATAACCTATTAATGCGCATGAAAACTGATGAATGGGATGATGTGGTTAATACTAACATGAGCTCTATCTTTCATATGGCTAAAGGCTGTTTAAGGGGCATGACCAAGGCTCGCTGGGGGCGGGTCATTAACATTAGTTCGGTGGTTGGTTCTATGGGTAACATGGGGCAGGCGAACTATGCTGCTGCCAAAGCAGGTGTTGAGGGGTTTAGTCGCGCCATGGCGCGTGAAGTAGCGTCTCGTAATGTAACGGTGAACTCTATTGCGCCAGGCTTTATTGCTACAGACATGACCGATGCCTTGGGTGAGGATCAAAAAGATACGTTGCGCACACAAATTCCATTGCAACGCTTGGGCACGCCTGAAGATATTGCGCAATTGGTTGGCTTTTTGGCCAGTGATGCAGGTGCCTATATCACTGGTGAAACAATCCATGTCAATGGTGGCATGTATATGAGCTAAATCTATGGGTAAAACTACTGGTTTTACGTTTAGTTTAAATTTATCTTTTTATGGGACATATAATTGATAATATAAGGTTGCTTTTGGTGTTTTAAGGTTGCTTTTTTGGTTAATTTGTAGATAATAGGCCCACTCTATACTGAGTAGAAAATAGAACGATGATGCGGAATTCTCCGCGTACTGTTTTCTAGGACATGCGTTAGCTGAAGGTGATTGTTAACGGCGTATAAGAACCAATTAGGAAAAACTATGAGTATTGTAGATCGCGTTAAAAAAATTGTTGCTGAACAACTAGGTGTTAAAGCAGAAGAAGTGACCAATACAGCTTCTTTCGTTGATGACCTTGGCGCAGATTCTTTGGACACCGTAGAGCTAGTTATGGCTTTGGAAGAAGAATTTGAAACAGAAATTCCAGATGAAGAAGCTGAGAAGATCACCACTGTTCAAGCTGCAATCGACTACGTTAATGCTAACCAATAAGCTAGCTTAGTTTTTGCACTTCGAATTGATGTCAGAAAAGCCGCACCAAATGGTGCGGCTTTTCTGCATCTATAGCTTTTAAACATCTGTTTTATCGTGCAAAAGTGTCATAATGGAAACTCCACTGGCGCAATGTGCGTTGGTGACTATTAAAAGGAGATTCAAATGAGTCGTAAACGCGTTGTAGTGACTGGCATGGGCATGCTAAGCCCAGTTGGCAACACCATAGACGAAACTTGGAGCAACCTCCTAGCCGCTAAAAGTGGAGTGGCCAATATTACTCATTTTGATACTGAAGGTTTTGGCACTCATTTTTCTGCCAGTGTTAAAAACTTTGACCTTAGCCATTACTTGCCGCCTAAAGAAGGCAAGAAAATGGATTTATTTATTCAATATGGTATGGCTGCAGGTATTCAAGCGATACAGGATGCAAATCTGCAAGTCACTGACGACAATGCAGACCGCATCGGGGTCGCCATTGGTTCTGGTATTGGGGGTTTGCCTCTGATTGAGAAGTGTCATGAAGCACTCAATAAAAGTGGCCCGCGTCGAATTTCTCCATTTTTTGTGCCGGGTAGTATCATTAATATGATTTCTGGAAATTTGTCGATTATGTATGGCCTACGTGGGCCTAATATCGCTATTACGACAGCCTGTACAACGGGTACTCATAATATTGGTGCTTCAGCGCGCATGATTGCCTATGGTGATGCAGACGTCATGGTATGCGGTGGTGCTGAAATGGCAACCACACCCCTTGGTTTAGGGGGGTTTGGTGCGGCTCGTGCACTATCAACCCGTAATGATGATCCTTTGGCTGCTAGTCGCCCTTGGGACGCAGATCGTGATGGCTTTGTCTTAGGTGATGGCGCTGGTGTCATGGTACTAGAAGAATATGAGCTCGCTAAAGCGCGAGGGGCGAGAATTTACGCTGAGCTTACAGGCTTTGGTATGAGTGGTGATGCATACCATATGACTTCACCACCCGAAGATGGCAGGGGTGCAGCAGCATCCATGCGCAATGCCATGAAAGATGCGGGTTTGAACGGCGATGATATTCAATACATTAATGCCCATGGTACCTCTACACCCGCTGGAGATGTGGCTGAATCAAATGCTGCAAAGCTAGTGTTAGGGCCGGCTGCTGAGCAGGTTCGGATGAGTTCTACCAAGTCTATGATTGGTCATTTATTGGGCGCTGCGGGCGCGGTAGAAGCTATTTTTTCAGTGCTAGCGATACGTGACCAAGTTGCTCCACCCACCATAAATCTCGATACTCCTTCACCGGGATGTGACCTTAATTATGTGGCACACCAGCCTCAAGAAGCGCGCATTGACTCAGCAATGTCAAACTCATTTGGGTTTGGTGGGACTAATGGCACTTTGATTTTCTCCCGGATTTAATGCTCAAGTGAGACGGGAGCCATGGACGTAGCCACCTTAGTTAACGGTCAACCAGCATCCTCTATAGATGTGTGGGATCGTGGCTTGGCTTATGGTGATGGCGTGTTTGAAACCATTGCTGTAAGCCAAGGGCAAGTGCAGCTTTGGCAGGCTCACCAGCAGCGTTTGATTAGTGGACTGTTACGTTTAGGTATCGTCGCTGATGAAACCCAAGGCTTACAACTGATTAAACTGATCGTTAAGGATATTCAGTCAGCTTATGTGTTATTTGCTCAGCCTGATGGGGTATTAAAGATTATAGTCAGCCGCGGCAGCGGTGGACGTGGTTATGCTGTTCCCAGTGAGCCAGAGCCTGCACGCATCGTCTCTATGATGCCTTGGCCAAAAGGCCGAAGCCACCTTGCTGAAGTGGGTGTGTGCGCGCAAGTTTGCCAGCACCGCTGGTCAAGTAATGTGACTTTAGCAGGTGTAAAACATCTGAATCGCTTGGATCAGGTTATGGCTCGTAATGAGTGGAACGATAGTGATATTCATGAAGGTATCATGCTTAACCAAGCCGGCCTTGTGGCTTCGGGTGTTATGAGCAATGTTTTCATAGAAACAAATGGTGCACTCATTACACCCAAGATCGACGATTGCGGCATTGATGGTACTATGGCCAGTACAGTCGTCTTTATTGCCAAAGAATGTGGCATTTGTTTGAACCAGAGCGAGGTCACCTTGGACACTTTGGTCAATGCTGATGGGGTATTTTTTACTAACAGTCTAAATGGCATTTGGCCACTTGTAGCATTGTTACCCCACACGCCTAAGCATCCTGATTACGATGCTACAGGGTTGACTCATTGGGCCATTTCTCCAATGACTGTGCGACTTCAAAAAGCCTTAACAGTCCATTTATCTCAGCAAGTGAACATGGGTGACTTATGTTAAAGAAAGCATGGTTTTGGAGCCTTATTATTGGACTTTTAATAGCCTCTTTATTAACGTATGGAGCTGTGCGGCAAATCCAAGTTTGGTTGTACGAGCCGATTCCCATCTCAGAGCCCACTTTAGTTACGATCTCCCCGGGGGCTGGATTAGGCAGTATTAGTAATAAACTCTTTAAGGCAGGTGTGATCGCCCATGGGGACAGTTTTAAATACTATGCAAAATGGCTGCAATTAGACCGCCTCATAAAGGCTGGTGAATATCAGTTCAGTGGGTCTCTTAATAGTGTTGAAGTATTGGCACAATTGGTCACTGGAAAAGTTTTAGAGTATCAATTTACAGTTCCAGAAGGGCTTCGATATAGCGATTTTATTACCCTTTTGAGCCAACACCCCGCGATGCAAGACAAACCTGTGCCTGAGGCGAGTGAATGGCTTGCCAGTATGCACAGCCGATGGCAACATCCAGAAGGTTTATTGTTTCCCTCTACGTATCGTTTCGCGCGGCATAATGTGCCTGCAGATATTATTAAACAAGCACATTTGAAGCAACTACAGGTTTTACAATCTGCTTGGGCTGATAGAGCAGATGATTTACCCTACAAAACGCCCTATGAGGCTCTGATTATGGCATCTATCATTGAAAAAGAAACAGGTTTAGCCAGTGAACGGGCAACCATTGCAGGTGTTTTTGTAAGACGTTTACAAAAAGGCATGAAATTACAAACAGATCCCACCGTTATTTATGGCATGGGGGCCGCTTTTAAAGGCAATATTCGTCGCTCTGACTTAACCAGAGATACACCTTATAACACCTACGTGCATCGAGGCTTGCCACCCACACCTATTGCCCTGCCGGGCAGTGCTGCAATTCATGCAGCCTTGCACCCAGAGGATGGTCTGAGTCTATTTTTTGTTGCTAGGGGTGACGGTAGCCACGCATTTGCAGAGACCTACCCACAACATCAGGCCAATGTGCGCCAATATCAGTTAAAACAGTAGGAAACTTTAATGGCCTCATCATTTATATCAATTGAAGGCGGCGAGGGTGCTGGTAAGTCGACGAGCATAGCCTACATTAAATTAAAGCTTGAAGCCTTGGGTATTGAATGTATCGTGACACGGGAACCCGGTGGTACTCCCATGGCAGAAGATATGCGTCAGCTATTACTGCAACATCGTGATGAAAATGTTGATCCTTATACGGAACTTTTATTGATGTTTGCCTCACGCCGACAACATGTAGAGAATGTCATTAGACCCGCTTTAGCTGCTGGAAAATGGGTGATTTGTGATCGTTTTTCAGACGCATCTGTTGCCTACCAGGGATTTGGGCGTGGACTAGATCAAGATTTTATCAGCAGTCTTAAATACTGGGTGCATGGTGATTTAAATCCAACCCTGACCTTACTGTTTGACCTTGATATTGCTATTGGTATGGAGCGAGCCGGTCAACGGTCTAATTTGGATCGCATAGAGACAGAAGAACTCAGTTTCTTTGAACGCGTTAGACAAGGGTATCTGTCACAGGCTAGAGCTGAGCCCCAAAGGTACCGTGTGGTTGATGCTGCTCAGACTATCGCTGGTGTTGAGAGCCAGTTGGATGGTTTTCTTGCGCCTTTATTGGCCAATGTGGGAGATTAGTGCCATGACTGATCGAGTGAGCGCTGCTCCCTTAGACTGGTATCCTTGGCAAGTGGATCAATGGCAGCAGGTGAGCCAGATGATACAGCAAAAGCGTCTGCCTCATGCTTTAATCATTGGAGGTGTGGCTGGACTGGGTAAATTAAAATTTGCGACAAAACTCGCTGCCGCCTTGTTGTGTCAGCAGCAGATCGACAACATGGCATGTGGTGCATGTAAATCGTGTAAGCTTTTAGCGTCTAACAGTCATCCTGACTATAAGTTAATGCAGCCCGAAGAACCCAGTAAAGCCATCGTGGTAGACCAAGTCCGCAAATTGCAGCATGCCATGGCCACTACCGCCCAGCAAGGTGGTGCTCGTGTAGTTGTTATCAATGGTGCTTCAGATCTAAATTTGAATGCTGCTAATGCACTGTTAAAACAGTTAGAAGAACCCGGTGATCGAAGTTATTTTTTGCTTCTGCACCAATGGCCACAAACCTTACTGCCTACAGTACGCAGTCGTTGCCAATTGCTCAATATTGACATTCCTGAGTCCACGCAGGCTTTAGATTGGCTGCAGCAACAATTGCCTACAGAAGAACGAAGTGTTGATAAAACGATTAAGTTATTGCAGTTAGCAAACGGAGCGCCACTGAGAGCTTTGCAGTTACACGCTTCTAGAGCTCACGAATTACGCCATCAAATGTTAGTTCAGCTGACGGCTGTTTTTAGGGGTAAAGAAAGTGCAGTAGATGTGGCTAAAATTTGGCATAAACAACCTCTAGAACAAATGTTGAGTTGGTGGGTAGAATGGCTTAATGACTTGATTAAGTTGAAAATGACGTCCAATGCCCAACACTTAGCCAATCCCGATATTATTAAATTACTCCAAGCCGTGGATCAACGCAGTAATATCATTGACATTTACGCTTTGTTAGAAAGACTCACTGAGCAACTTAATTTTATTCATCTGCGACGCAATTTAAATACCCAACTCGTGTGTGAGCAGTTATTGCACCAATGGTACTTATTAGTTAGGTCAGGAAGATAACCATGATTATTGATTCCCACTGCCACCTCGATAAATTAGATACGAGTCACTACACTGATGGGTTCGCTGGACTCATTGCTGCTGCACAGGCTAATGACGTTTCACAAATGCTGTGTATTAGTGTAGATACTGAAAAATTTGACCCGATGATGGCACAGATAGCCGCTTATGATTTTATACATGCCTCTGCAGGACTTCACCCTTTAAGCGTAGAGCACTTAGACTGTCTCAGCCTATTAGAACTGCAAGCTCAGCATCCAAAAGTGGTGGCCATTGGTGAAACAGGCTTAGATTACTTTTATCAGCAAGATAATTCAGCCTTGCAGCAACAAGCCTTTATAGCGCACTTGCGACTCTCAAAGCGCCTGGCTAAACCTGTCATCGTTCATACCCGCAGTGCTAATGAAGACACCTTAAGATTGTTGCGAGAGGAAGCCGATCAAGATGTGGGCGGAGTGATTCATTGTTTTACAGAAGATTGGACCATGGCTGAAGCTTGTTTAGACTTAGGTTTTTATATTTCTATTTCTGGTATTGTGACCTTTAACAGTGCGAATGATTTGAGAGAAGTTGTTAAAAAAATTCCAATGCAGCGTTTGTTAGTGGAAACTGATGCTCCTTATCTCGCTCCAGTTCCACATCGTGGGCAACAAAATGAACCCAAGCACGTGCGTTTGGTGGCTCAATATATCGCTGACCTTAAAGGTGTCTCTTTGGCAGAGCTTGCCACCCAAACGAGTCAAAACTTTACCCAATTATTTTTATCACCTCAATAGTTCTTAAGACAGATGAATGATAGCCTTTTGTAATTTTTATGACTATTATGTCGGGTATAGTCATGGCTAGACTGCTTTATTAGCGATTTAAAGCATGGGTCAAATTAAAGGGATCATCATGAACTGGGGTATTGCTGCAAAACCAAACATTCCGACCTATTTCCCGCGGGAAAAAGAAAACCGCAAGGTGCGTGAATTTAAGCGCAGGGAAGAGGAAATACTCGACACGGCTCTAGAACTGTTTAGAGTTCATGGCGAAGACAAAGTGACTGTAGAGATGATTGCTGATAGTGTTGGAATTGGCAAGGGCACGATTTACAAACACTTTAAGTCTAAATCAGATATCTATATATACTTACTGATTAACTATGAGATGCAATTAGCTAGTCTGTTAGCGACTAAAGACTTCTCAGACCCGGAGTCTTTGTGGCGAAGTTATTTTGAATTTCGTATGAATGACCCTGAACAAGCGTTGCTGTTTGACCGTTTAGAAGATCGGTTGATCAAGGGCGAGGAGTATGAAAAAGAAATTGCTGAAGTGCACCGCATTCGTAATGAAAATATGCAGGTGCTCACCATTTTAGTTGAAAAGCGCATCGATTCTGGCAAATTGGAACAAGTACCGGCTTACTTTCATTTGTCTGCTTCATGGGCGCTTGTTCACGGAGCTTTAGCGCTGCATGATTCTGGCTTTTTTAAAGAATTTATTCAAGATCGAGAGGCTTTTTTTGATTTTTTGATGCAAATAGGTATGCGCATGGGCAACCGTGGTCAAAGTCGTCATTCAGATGCATCAAAAAAGGCTCACTATGAGCCTCTTACTAATGATGAAACTTAAAAGTTCATGTTAGAAGATTTAATAAATCATGCTCAGCAATTACCCGCTTATGATCTATCATCTTGGACTCCTATCTTTAAAGGCGATATGGATTTAGTGATTGCTGCTGATGGTCAATGGATTCATCAAGGCACCGCTATTGCTAACACCAAGATAAAGCAATTGTTTGGACGCTTATTACAACGCCAAGACAATGGTGATTATTGGATTATTACTCCGGTAGAAGCCTTTCGTATTGCTGTCGAAGACTTGCCTTTTGTCATTGTTGCAGCTGACTTTATACCCCAAAAAGGGCAGGGAGAATGGCACTTCACTAGCAATACGGGTGATCAAGTTTACTTGTCTGAAGTTAATCAGTTAATCGTGACTTCTGATGCCGATCAGCCAAAGCCAAAATTACTCGTAAGGGATGGTCTTTGGGGGCGCATCGATCGAACTGTTTTTTATCAACTCGCCATCGCTTGTGAGGTTCATAAATCCGCACAAGGAAACCGAGCTCAATTAATTAGTGGTGCTCATGGTTATGACTTTGGGCCCATATAATACCAAAGGAAATAGACACAATGCCTGTTCATGAAATTCACCATCCTCTAATATCACATAAGCTAGCACTCATGCGTAAAGCCCATGTGAGCACTAAACAATTTCGTGAACTTTCCAATGAAGTTGCCAGTTTGTTGACCTATGAGGCGAGTCGTGGGCTAGTTTTAGAAGAAGTCAGTATTGATGGTTGGCAGGGACAGCCAATTCCAGTGCGCATGTTAGCGGGCAAGAAGCTGACTATTGTACCCATACTCCGAGCTGGCCTAGGCATGCTTGAAGGAGTGATGCAGCTTGTGCCCAATGCTAAGGTGAGCGTTGTTGGGCTATATCGGGACGAAGAAACCTTAGAACCTGTGGCTTATTTTGATAAAATAATTACTGACGTTGATCAACGCACAGCACTGATTATTGACCCTATGTTAGCAACAGGAGGCACGCTCTTAGCCACCATCGATTTACTGAAGCAAAAGGGTTGTAAGACTATAATGGGGTTATTCTTGGTGGCTTCACCCGAGGGCCTAGCTCGGTTGACCGAACTGCATCCAGAGGTCAATCTTTATGTAGCAGCGATTGATGATCATTTAAACGAACAAGGCTATATTCTTCCTGGCCTTGGTGACGCTGGTGACAAGATATTCGGCACTAAATAGCACTCAATAGCATTAAAGACACCACTTATATAAGATGGTTAAGGTGGCATGACGCACTAGAGGCTGAACTTCAGGGACATGCCAATTTAACCTGCTGTATTTAATAACGCTAAACTCGATAACTTATCGAGGGAATGCAGCTTCAGGATTGTAAGTTTTGAAACTTTCTAAATACTGAGCGTTAGCCTGATCTTGCCACTTTGTGTTGGGTTGGATGGCAGTAATACACTTATATTTCTCCCGATACTTAGCGGTGTTGTCATTATCTTCCATAACAATGGCAACCATGCCTGCAACAATGCCGTTTTGCTGTTCGACTAATTGTATCGCACCATGCATGGTGCCTCCTGTTTCAACCCACTGGTCGACCAATAACACTCGAGTGCCTGGAGCATACGCAGGTAGGCGCATTTCCATGGCTTGAGTGCGCCCAGTATAATTGGTCATGTCCGCACTATCGGTATCAACACATAATTTTCCAGCTTTGCGAATTGGTAAAAAACCACAGCCAATGCGAGCGGCAATACCGGCAGCCATCACAAACCCCATGGCATCTAATCCCGCAACTACATCCACATCTTTTGCATTGATCTCTGCGCAAAGGTCATCAAGTAAGTCATGATAAGCTTCACCATTAATGTAGATTGATGTTGGATCAAGCCATGCAAACTTATCACCTTTGGTGTTGGGTGCCATGATCGAAAAATACCAACGGTCATCTCTTGGACCTTTATCAAAACTCATATGCTTCCCCTCAATGTTTTATGGCATACATTAATTTTTTTAATTTATTGGCATCAATATTGTAAAAGTCACCCTCTATATTAATGCCAGTAGCGACCATGAATAAATCCACATTCTTTTTGTATTCTGCTACATTTTCTGGCGTAATTCCAGAGGCAACAGCAAGACTTGTGTGGCCACAATTTTCGCGAAAAGTTTTAATTTTTTCAACATCAGCGGCTTGGCCTGTGGCAACACCAGAGGTGACCACTATATCCATATGTTGGGTAGCAAGTTGGGCACTGTAAGCATAATCAGATGGACTCACTTCACGTTGTTTTTTAAAGGCGGTACCACCAATATACAAACCTTTCCATCCACTATTCTGACGCACTTCATCAATTCTTACTGCATCTATTTGTTCATGTATTGGTCTTCGCTCGTCAATACACGCGTCATCAGCCCAATACCCATCTACACGAATACCCTCTGTTTGAAGGGCGCCTAAAATTGGAAAGGCGAATTCACCAGTGACGGCAAGAAAATTGATGCCAATCCAATAATCAGGAAATTCAGCCCGTATACTCTTAATAATCGGAAGCAGTTTTTCTTTCTCAAAATCATGGTTAATCAGAAATACACCAGGGCAACCCCCAAGCTTAGCGATGACGATATTTCGGTAGGCTTGGTCATGATCTAAAACATGAATCACAGGTAAGACAATAGGATTATCGCTACCAAACTTCAGATGGAATTCACTGCGGAGCATGGGATGGGTTCCAATAAAATGCGTTCAATGTGTTCTTTGGCTAACACTATCATAGAATTTTAGTGACTCCAAACTACCCTTAAAGCTACATGTTGGGATAGTTTGGCCCACCTGCACCTTCTGGTACCACCCAAGTTATATTTTGACTGGGGTCTTTAATATCGCAGGTTTTACAGTGGACACAGTTTTGACTATTTATTTGAAAGATTTTTTCACCCTTATCATCCTCTAAAACCTCATACACCCCTGCAGGGCAATACCTTTGGGCAGGTTCGTCCCACATGCTTAAATTGATACCTAGGGGTATGCTTGCATCTTTTAACGTCAGGTGGCAGGGCTGATTCTCTTCATGGTTGGCACCCGAAATAAAGACAGAAGATAGCTTGTCAAAACTGATCAAACCATCAGGCTTGGGGTAGTCTATTTTAGGCATCTGTGCGGCTGGTTTTAATTGGGCATGGTCTGGTATGTTATCTTTCAAATTTATGGGCAGTTTGCCCGCAAATATATTTTGTTCTATCCAATTGAATGCGCCCCCTAACCACATGCCAAACTTATGCATAGCGGCACCAAAATTTCGTGCTTTGTAGAGCTCTTCATGTAACCAAGACTGCTTGAATTTATCACCATATACCTGCAAATCTTGCTGGCCTTCATCACCATTGGCGAGGGCTTCAAATAGAGTTTCAGCGGCTAACATGCCAGATTTCATGGCTGTGTGACTACCTTTGATTTTAGCAAAATTCATAGTGCCGGCATCACAACCAATTAATAAAGCTCCTGGCAGACTCATCTTTGGCAAAGCAAAAAGCCCCCCTTTTTCTACAGCACGAGCGCCATAAGACACCCGTGTACCCCCTTCTAAGTGTTGCTTAAGTACTGGGTGATGTTTAAGCCTCTGGAATTCGTCAAACGGGCTTAGGTGGGGGTTGTCGTAACTTAAATCTATAATGAGTCCGACTGTAACCTGCTTGTTATCTCCATGATACAAGAAGAAACCACCATTGGTACCATTACTCAAGGGCCAGCCCGAGCCATGAACAACTAAGCCTGGTTGATGCTTGGTGGGGTCAATGTCCCACAATTCTTTAATGCCGATACCATAGTGCTGACTCGTGGTGTTGGCATCTAGATTAAATTTCTCTATCAGTTGTTTGCCTAGGTGACCCCGACAGCCTTCCGAGAAAACAGTATATTTTGCGTGCAGATCCATACCTTGCATATAACCGTCTTTTTGTTCGCCAGAGGCGCTGACGCCCATGTCACCGGTAGCAATGCCTTTGACACTTCCATCGGGATGATAAAGTACTTCAGAAGCTGCAAAGCCAGGAAATATTTCTGCGCCTAAACTTTCTGCTTGTTCCGCTAACCAACGGCATACATTGCCTAAGCTAACGATATAGTTACCTTCATTATGCATCGGCTTGGGTATGGCAAAACTAGGCATTGAAAAGCTATTTTTTTGGCTCGTAAGAATATGCATCTCATCCTTCATCACTGCTGTCGTTATGGGAGCACCCATAGATTTCCAATCTGGAAAAAGCTCGTTAAGGGCGGTAGGTTCTAGTACTGCACCAGATAAAATATGTGCTCCCACTTCAGAACCTTTTTCAACCACACATACGCTCAACTCGTGTTCTTTTGCTTGAGCCAATTGCAGTAGTTTACATGCGGTAGCAAGTCCAGACGGACCCGCCCCAACGATAACAACATCAAACTCCATTGATTCACGTTCCACTGTATAACTCCTGTGTAGTCTTGTGGTTATAAAATTAACACTCTACCAAATGGACCAGCAGGCTACTGTTCCTTAATTGATCAAGTTTGGCCCTTCTTCAGCCGAGTTTCAATCAGAACTGGCCAGTTTTTTAAGTTAATTTCTAAAAATGTCCAACACGTGCAAGGTTTGCTAAACTAATGACTCTTGAGATCAATAAAGACGTTCCAATGCATATAGAAATCACCAGTACGACTGCGCAGCAACAGGTGCACGATGAGTTACGTCAATTGCGTTCAGGTGATCGGGTGCATTGCGATAATGTCGGGCAATTTTTGTTTTGTAAACGCTTATTAGAACAATGGCGTTGGAGTGACATTCTTTTGTTAATGATGGATGATCAAAAACAGGTATTAAAACAGTTTAAATACAAGCCCCCAGCTCATGATGAAGTTCCAAGAGAACGTTTGCTAAAGGATCAAGAGCAAGTGGTGCATGCGCTAGAAAAGGTGTTTGCCCATTGCCACAAAGTGGGTCTGCAAGTGGTCTCTTTTAGTGATGGTTTGGTGGTGGTACCAAAGGATCTAGCTGAAGATCCAATGGCGTTGTGTTCAGCTGCAGCTTTGGGCATCAATGATTATGAAACCTACACCACATTTGCTGAACAGGTAGAATAGTCGACTTATCTTGAGTCACTATGCGACTTCCTCATCCGGTTCCTCTGGGTCTTCAGCCATAACGCGCGTAATCTTATCGATGCCTTTGCGAGTGTTCGTTTTTGATTTTGCTTTTTGTAACTGACTCTCAAGTTTGGAACTCAAAGAATCGATGGCACTGAACATATTTTCGCCTTTAGCTTTAGCGAATATTTCTTGGCCTGTGTCAAGGTGGAGGGTGGCTTCAGCAAGGTCTAGGCTGCCTTCTTTGTCTATAGTGACCTGTATGTTGGTGATGTGATCGAAGTGGCTTTCATTTTTCTGTAACTTCGCCATAATACGTTGCTTTATAGCGTCAGAAGCTTTGGTATCGTGGCGGGCAGTAATGTTCATTTGCATAATCGATTCCTTCTTAGAGAGCGTTAAACGGTTTATAAATAGGCCTAGGTTCCTCTTGCATTAGATAGTGATGTGAATTGAGTTGTTAATCGTTAGACTAACGCTTTTAAGACTTCAAATGGTCATATAATGAGTCTTGAGTCTTACGTTTAATAAACCATAAGTGGGCTAGGAAGGGAAGTGATTTTGTCAGGCAAGGATAAATTAAACTGAGCCATTTATTGAATAGTCCATAGGCGATTAGAATTGAAATGTAATTATGACATTGTAATATGTGGCGGGGGAATGATTGGGGCTGCTTTGGCCAATCAGTTAGCACCCCATGGATTCTCTATTGCGTTGGTTGAAGGGCAAACGCCGACTGATTATGATTTGAGTCAAACGTTCGATCTAAAGGTTTGTGCTTTAAGTCCTAAAAGTGCACAAATCATGCAGCAGTCCTCAGCATGGGATATTCTCCAAGGGATGCGGCTATGCCCCTATAAACGCATGCGCGTATGGGAAATGGATGGTTTTGGGGATTTAACGTTTAATGCCAACCAGGTTGGAATGCTGGAACTTGGTCACATCGTCGAAAACCGCTTAGTGCAGTTAAGTCTTTGGCAGGCCTTGGAAAGTCATGAAAATGTGGCAGTGATTTGTCCAGCCTCGCCAATAAGTTTTAACCGCCATGGTGATGTCACAACTGTCGTGCTTGATAATGGACAACACCTTTTAGCCCGCTTAGTGGTGGGAGCAGATGGTGCTCAGTCTAAGGTCAGAGAGGCTTTTGGGGTAGGGGTTAACCGAGGTCAATATCAGCAAGCGTGTTTAGTAGCGTCTGTGAATACCCAGCTAGGCCAACAGGATATTACTTGGCAACGGTTTGTAACCACGGGTCCACAGGCTTTTTTACCCCTACTTGGACAGCATGGTTCAGTAGTTTGGTATCATCAAGCCGATCGAGCCAGAGCACTTTCGAACTTGTCTCATGAAGAATTAGCCACTGAGATTATGACCCATTTCCCACCTCAGTTGGGGCACATTGAGGTGACTGCTAAGGCCTCTTTTGGGTTACAAAAGCAACATGCTCAGCGTTATTATGGAGAAGGTATGGTGTTAGTTGGTGATGCCGCGCATGTGATTAACCCATTAGCTGGACAGGGTGTCAATTTAGGCTTCCAAGATGTTGACAGTTTGGCCAATGTACTGACCCATGCCCACAGTAAAGGAGAAAACTGGTCCTCTAAGGAGGTGCTTAGTCGTTATCAAAAACAACGTAAGTTAGCCAATAGCTTAATGTTGCATAGCATGGATGTGTTTCATCATGGATTTAGTAACACTAATTCAAAAGCCAAGTGGCTGCGTAATTTGGCTCTTTCATCAGCCAGAATTCCACTCATTAAAAAACAAGTTATTCGCTATGCAATGGGTATTTAATTGGCTAATTAAAGTTTCTTTTAAAGAATACTTTTCTAGTAACGAGTTTCAAATTATACTCAAGTTTATAGACCGACCAGTAGACCATTACGGGTTTGGCAAATTTTGAGATTATTGCCCCAGTGAGCCAAATGACAGACTTCGAAAACAAAGTGTATTCAGCCCTAATTGTTGACGATGATGAAATTAACTTGGAGATACTCAGTGATTACCTAGAGGCTGCTGGCTTGGCTGTGATGACTGTGGTGGATGGAGAATCAGCAATCACGGTGCTTGATAGCCAAGACTATCAGTTTGACGTGATGTTCTTAGACTGGATGCTTCCTGGGATTAGTGGTCTAGAAGTACTAAAACATGTGCGCACTGGCAACACTAAAAATGTAGACTTGCCGATTATTATGCAAACGGCTAAAGCCAGTGATATCAATCGCAAAAACGGTCTCGAAGCAGGGGCTAATTATTATTTAAGTAAACCCTTCGATGAAAGTGCATTCTTGTTGGCCTTGCAAGTGAGTCTGCCTACAATTTCTTTTGCTTAGTTTTTGTACACCGAATGTGACGCTAACAGTGACTTAGCTTTTAGGTCTTTTTATTGCATCCGTTGGTCTTTACCGATGGTATTTTTTGAATCTATTAATTGGTATGAATATGTCCGCAGCACCACAATCGCACCCTGCATTTAGATTTTTGCGTCAGCAAACAATTGATTCGTTAAATATTAGTATTCAGCAGTATGTGCATATTGCTACTGGGGCAATGCACATTCATTTGGCAAGCCAACAGACTGAAAATGTATTTTTAGTGGCCCTAAAAACTATGCCTCAAGACTCCACAGGTGTGGCTCATGTGTTAGAGCACACGGCTCTGTGTGGTAGTGAAAAATTTCCAGTGAGGGATCCTTTTTTTATGATGATTAGGCGTTCCTTGAATACCTTCATGAATGCCTTTACGAGCAGCGATTGGACCGCATATCCATTTGCTAGTCAGAATAAAAAAGATTTTAATAACCTCTTGGAAGTTTATTTAGATGCCGTATTTTTTGCCCGTCTTGATGCCCTAGATTTTGCCCAAGAAGGTCACCGCGTAGAGTTCACAGACGATGACAAAGGACAACAAAGCCTCACCTTTAAGGGTGTAGTCTTTAACGAAATGAAAGGGGCGATGAGTTCTCCCGTAAGTCAACTTTGGGATACCTTAAGTAAGTACCTCTTCCCTAGCACGACTTATCATTTCAACAGTGGCGGTGATCCCTCAGATATACCCAATTTATCTCATGAACAGCTATTAGCCTTTTACAAACGTCACTATCATCCATCTAATGCTATTTTCATGACCAGTGGTGATATTTTGGCAGCCACCCACCAAAAATCTTTTGAAGAACATGCATTGCATCGTTTTTCAGCTCAAAAAATTGACTTGTTTGTGGCTGATGAAAAACGCTATTTTAGCCCCATCAAAGTGCAGGAAAGTTATCCTGCAGAAGCCAATGACAAGCAAGCTAAGAGTCACTTAGTTCTTGGTTGGTTACTGGGCCACAGCACAGATTTAGCCCAACAGATGCGGGCTAACCTTCTGGCGCGTGTATTACTCGATAACAGTGCTTCGCCACTAAGACGAGAATTAGAAACGTGTGGCATTGGTACCGGACCTTCTCAGTTGTGTGGCTTAGAAGATTCGAACAAAGAAATGACGTTTGTATGCGGACTCGAAGGCGCCGAAGTTACAGACGCGGACCAGTTCGAAACCTTAGTGCTTGATTGCCTTAAAAAAGTTGCGCATGAGGGGGTACCCCAAAGCGAAATTGAAGCGGCACTGCATCAACTTGAATTGGGCCAGCGAGAAATTGGTGGAGATGGCTACCCATTTGGTATGCAGCTCATATTGAGCGCATTACCAGCCGCAATTCATGGTGGTGATGCTCTTGCTGCACTTAATTTAGATCCGGCATTAACACAACTGGCTGAAGACATTAAGGATCGCAATTTTATTCCCGCTTTAATACAAGATTTACTTTTGGATAATGGCCACCAAGTGCGGCTGACACTGGCGCCTGATGAGCACATGTCAAAGCGAAGAGATGACTCAGAAAAGCAACGTTTGGATATTTTGCTTAAGTCCATGAATGACGAGCAACGCCAGTCAGTGGTCGAGCAAACTGCCGCTTTATTAGAGCGACAGTCACAAGAAGATGACGCTTCAATTTTACCCGAAGTCACCCGCCAAGATATCCCAGCCACTCAATTCATTGCTGAGCCTACCGTTTCAAATAAAGACCTCGGTTGGGATTTCTATGGTGCAGGCACCAATGGTTTGGTGTACCACCAACTCGTGATTGATTGGCCCCAACTGAATGTGAGTCAGCTACCTTATCTCAACTTATTAGCTCAGCTAATGACTGAGTTAGGCATTGGGGAGCAGGACTATCTAGCCGTTCAAGCAAAGCAAGCAGCAGTCTGTGGTAGCCTTTCGGCATATCTTTCATACCGTGGACAAGCCACTAATGCTGATCAACTAAAAGCTTATTTTGTACTCAGTACCAAAGGCTTAGTCAGCCAACAAACAGCCATTGTCGATTTGTTAAAGGACACTTTATTATCGGTACGCTTTGATGAAAAACAGCGAGTGAAAGAACTGGTGGGACAACTTCGTTCACGCCGCCAACAAAGTGTGGGGCAATCTGGGCATAGTTTTGCACTGGGAGCGGCCAGTCGGAATATGAGCGCCGGTGCAAACCTTGCATTTAATGTAAGCGGTCTGCAAGGACTGATCTGGCTGCAACAACTTGATGATAGCCTAAAGGATGAAAAATGTTTGTCAGACTTGTGCCAACAACTGACAGCACTTCAAGAACAGCTAGGCAAACAGCCATTGCAATTGGCAAGTGTAGGCGAAAAGCTACAGCAATCGCACATTGAATCTACGTTTACTTCAGCGTTTTCTGAGCAAGTGGGGGCATTAAAAGGGGATGTGCAATGGGCCTTTAATAAAGCTCATACCCAAGCTAATTATCAACCTATTCAGCAGTTATGGACCACTAATACGCAAGTTAATTATTGCGCTCGGTCTTTCCCTACGGTATCGAGTGCCCATCCAGATGCCGCTTCTCTCGTAGTGCTGGGTGAGGTGCTGCGTAATGGTTATCTTCATCGTGCCGTGCGTGAACAAGGTGGCGCATATGGTGGGGGAGCAGGACAGGATAATAATAATGCTTGTTTCCGCTTTTATTCCTACCGTGACCCACGCAGTGAAGAGACCTTTAATGATTTTAGTGCTTCTGTGGACTGGGTGCTATCCAACCAATTGCTCCCACAGCATCTTGAAGAGGCTGTGCTTGGGGTTATTGGAAGTCTTGATAAACCAGGATCGCCTGCTGGAGAAGCGCTACAGGCCTACCAAAACCAACTGCATGGTCGCCATGCTGATGTTCGCCAAGCTTTTAGACTAGCTCTGTTAGCCGTGACATTAGAATCTTTAAAAAATGTGGCAGCAACCTATTTAAAAGACAAGCAACCCTCAGAGGCTGTTGTTGCGCCAGCAGAATTGAGTGAACATGATTACTTCAAAGATTTTGAAGTTTATAGTGTTTAAAAAGGTATCGATGATCACTCATAAGTTTGAAAAGCTGTCTTACTAGTCAGTTTTTTTGACGCCAAACTTTATATCGTTATAATGGTTTTTAGTTTTACTTTAAGTGCTGGGGTTTCATGCTCAATAAGTCGAATAATAATGCACGACCAGTGTTGTTACAGGTTAAAGATATTAGTAAAAAATTTGGCGATTTTTATGCCAATGATACGGTCAACCTAGCCATAGAAACAGGCAAAGTTCATGCTTTGTTAGGTGAAAATGGAGCTGGAAAGTCGACTTTAGTAAAGATGATGTATGGCGCTTTGCAGCCCACAGCAGGTCGTGTTTATTGGCAAGGGAAACCAGTCTCGATTGCAAGCCCTGCTCATGCTAGAGAGTTGGGCATTGGCATGGTATTCCAACACTTTTCGTTGTTCGAAGCCCTCACTGTGGCAGAAAATATAAGCCTTGCTCTGCCTCAATCTCTGCGACAAGGTGATTTGAGTCAACGCATAGCTAATTTGTCACAAGACTATGGCCTGCCTCTCAACCCCGATGCTTTAGTTGCTGACTTGTCTGTCGGTGAACGGCAACGTATTGAAATTGTGCGTTGTTTGTTGCAACAACCTAAATTATTAATTATGGATGAGCCGACCGCGGTACTGACCCCACAAGAGGCCCAAGGTTTATTTTCAACCTTACGTCGTTTGGTTAAAGAAGGATGTGCGGTGCTGTACATCTCCCACCGATTGGAGGAAGTTAAACAAATTTGTCACGATGCAACTATTTTGCGTCATGGAAAACTGGTTGCACAAGTTGATCCCCAAGTGGAAACTGCGGCTACACTGGCCCAATTGATGGTAGGGGCGAGTGTGCATCAAGTTAGCCGTGATGCCAATGGTCAAATGGGTGATGTTTTATTGTCACTGTCTCATCTCAAACAAGTCGCCTCTACACCTTTTGGGGTTGATCTTGTTAATGTCAGCCTAGAGGTTAAAAGTGGTGAAATACTCGCCATTGCTGGTGTTGCAGGCAATGGTCAAAGTGAATTATTTAGTGTCATTTCAGGTGAAGAATGTAACCCAAGTCAAGATTATATTGCCTTGTTAGGACACGTGTGCGACGGCCTCAATATTAATCAAAGGCGTCGACTGGGAGCGGCTTTCGTGGCTGAGGAACGGATGGGACATGGTGCCGTAGAGCACTTAAGCTTAACAGAAAATATTTTACTTTCTCGTCATGCTTGTAATGACACTGAATCCTCATTAAATCTTGGCTGGTTGGGCATCGATCGGCATCAGTTAAGCCAATTGAATGAGACCATCAGTGCTGAGTATGACGTGCGAAAGTCGACTCAAGACGCGACTGCAGGCTCTTTGTCTGGGGGTAATCTACAGAAGTTTGTGGTTGGGCGTGAACTGAATCGAAAACCCCAAGTTTTAGTGATTAACCAGCCCACTTGGGGGGTGGATGCGGGTGCAGCAGCCCTTATTCGCCAAGCTGTCATTGATTTATCTCGTCAAGGTAGTGCCATTTTGATTATTAGCCAAGACCTTGATGAAATTTTTGAATTGGCCGATAGCATTGCCGTAATGTCTCGGGGGCAACTGTCATCTACCTATGCAGCAGAAGACCTTTCGCGCGAACAAATAGGTCTGATGATGGCGGGGTCCCATGAGCAGACTGACCGAGCAACGGGAGCTTAACATGCAGTTAATTTTAGAAAAACGCAGCCAAGCTTCTAGCATAATGAACCTATGGTCCCCTGTATTGGCTATCTTTTTGACGATCATAATGGGTGGCCTAATTTTTGCGATGATGGGTAAGCCTCCTTTGACAGCGCTGTACCTGTATTTCATTGATCCCTTGACCAGTTGGTGGTCCATAGAAGAGGTATTAGTTAAAGCTGGGCCATTGGTATTGATTGGTGTGGGTTTAGCCGTTTGTTTTAAGGCTAATGTGTGGAACATCGGTGCTGAGGGACAACTCACTGTTGGTGCCCTTATGGGGGCTATGGTTCCCGTGTTGTGGGGTGAATGGCAGTCGCCGTTAGCACTGTTAGCCATGTTATGCCTAGGGGCACTCGGTGGGGCACTGTTTGGCTTGATTCCTGCTTGGTTAAAGACTCGTTTTGGGGTTAATGAAATCCTGACTAGTTTGATGCTGGTTTATATCGCACAGTTATTATTAGATTGGGTGGTACGCGGCCCATGGAAGGACCCCCAAGGGTATAACTTTCCAAAGTCAGTGGCATTTGAAGGTTGGCATCTTTTACCTATGTGGGGTGACGGCCGCATGCACCTGGGTTTAATCGTGTCTTTGATCGCTGCCTTGGTCTTATTTTGGGTCATGCGCCATACCCTCAAAGGTTTTGAAATTAAGGTGGTTGGCAGCGCTCCAAGAGCCGGTGCTTTTGCCGGTTTTTCACACCTTAAAATGGTCTGGTTCTGCTTTGCTTTGTCTGGCGCACTGGCTGGTCTTGCTGGTTTAATCGAAGTCGCAGGCCCCATTGGCCAGTTACAACCACATATCTCTCCAAATTACGGTTTTACAGCGATTATTGTGGCATTTTTGGGACGTTTAAACCCACTAGGCGTCATATTTGCAGGTCTTTTGCTAGCGGTAAGCTACATTGGTGGTGAGGGAGTACAAATCGAATTAGGTATTTCGGATAAGACCACTCAAGTGTTTCAGGGCATGCTTTTATTCTTTATTTTGATGTGTGATACATTAATTCTATATCGACTTAAATGGATAGGACGTCAAGTGAATCAAGGAAGCCAAGTGAATCAAGCCAGAAAATTGAGTGAAGGTGGCGCATCATGAGTGCATATGAAGCCATAATTCTAACCATCATAACCGCGTCGACACCTCTGTTGTTAGCCGCTATTGGCGAGTTGGTCGTTGAGCGTTCAGGTGTACTTAACCTAGGAATAGAGGGCATGATGGTGATGGGAGCCGTAACTGGCTTCGCTGCTTCCTATGTGACAGGGTCACCTTGGTTAGGCGTTTTGGCTGCAGTTTTGGCGGGTGTTGCAACATCCATGTTATTTGGCTTATTAACGCAAACTTTAATGACGAATCAAGTGGCAACGGGTTTGGCGATTACATTACTGGGTTTAGGGCTTTCGGGTTTAATTGGTAGTGGGTTTGTGGGTTTACCCGGTGTCAAATTAACCAGTGTGTCTATTACTGGACTGACGGATCTACCCTATGTGGGACGGTTAGTTTTTGGCCAAGATCCACTCGTCTACTTGTCTGTGATCTTAACCCTAGGTGTGGCTTATATTTTGAAACACACTCGAGTGGGTTTAATTATTCGTGCTGTGGGTCAAAACCATCATTCGGCTCATGCTTTAGGTTATCGAGTGGTCACCGTACGTTATGCTTGTATTGCATTTGGTGGCGCTACGTCTGGTCTTGCTGGGGCTTATTTATCCTTGGTGTATACCCCACAATGGATAGAAAATATGACTGCGGGAAGGGGCTGGATTGCCTTAGCATTGGTGGTATTTTCTACTTGGTTGCCCGCAAGATTAGCTGCGGGAGCCTATTTATTCGGTGGCGTTTGGATTTTGGGGCTGTATGCCCAAGGCATGGGTATCGGTATTCCGGCGCAGTTGTTATCGTCACTGCCCTATGTTGCAACTATTTTAGCGTTGGTTATCATCTCAACCAATCGGCGTTTATCTGTGATCAATACCCCGGCCTCTTTAGGGCAAGGGTTTGTGCCTGATCGTTAAGCTTCGCTTAAGGTCAATATTTCTGTAACATTTTAATAATTATTCATCATATTTGATGAGGAGAATTTTATATGAATAAGTTGCTTAAAGCTGCTGCCGGCATCGTCCTAGCTTCAGCACTGTCTGTTTCTGCGATTGCTGCAGATAAACTCAAGGTAGGATTTATCTACATTGGCCCGCCTGGAGATCACGGCTGGACCTATCAACATGATCAAGGACGTCAGGCCATTGATGCCCACTTTGGTGATAAAGTGGAAACTGTGTTTGTTGAAAATGTGCCTGAAGGCCCAGATGCTGAACGCACCATTACGCGACTAGCACGCCAAGGTGCAGGCTTAATTTTCACCACTTCATTTGGTTATATGGATCCAACGATGAACGTTGCAGCTAAATTTCCAGACGTTAAATTTGAACACGCCACGGGCTACAAAAGAAGTGATAACGTATCGACTTACGGCGCGCGCTTTTATGAAGGACGTTATGTCATTGGTCAGATCGCTGCGCAGATGTCAAAGTCGGGAGTAGCAGGATACATTGGTTCTTTCCCTATTCCTGAAGTAGTGCGGGGTATCAACTCTTTCTTGTTGGGTGCGCAAACGGTTAATCCGGACTTTAAACTTAAAGTCGTATGGGTTAACTCTTGGTTTGACCCAGGCCGTGAAGCCGATGCGGCTAAGGTATTGATCAGCCAAGGTGCGGATATTATTACCCAACACACAGACTCTACAGCAGCAGTGCAAGTGGCAGAAGAGCAAGGTGTTAGTGCCTTTGGTCAAGCCTCTGATATGGCTGCCTTTGCGCCCAATGCCTTGTTAACTTCTATTATTGATAACTGGGCTGACTATTACATTGCCCGTACTCAAGCGGTATTGGATGGTTCTTGGGTGAGTACTGATACCTTTGGTGGTATGGATGCCAACATGGTTGAAATGGGGCCCTTCATAAATATGCCAGCAGCTGTTAAAGCGAGAGCCGAAGCAACCGCTGAAGCCATTAAAACAGGTAAATTACATCCGTTTGCTGGCCCTGTATATAAGCAAGATGGCAGCATAGCTGCAGCTGCAGGAACGACTGTCGATATGGGCACTTTGCTGGGTATGGACTGGTATGTTCAAGGGGTTGATGACCAGCTCTAAGTGAGTCGAATCTGTGCACTGGTAAACGCCTTAACCACGTGACCAAATAGCATAAAAAAAACCCGCTTTAGCGGGTTTTTTTAGTTATTTTTTAATTTTGGTGACGTTCACAAAGAGGCTTAACTTCTGGCCTGGTTGCAAGTATTTTTTCAGACGCCTATTCCATTTTCTAATGTCTTTCACCGTCACACTAAAACGCTGGGCAATGGTTGATAGGTTATCGCCAGAACGTACTTTATAGGTTAGTTTCTTAACGACTTTGCGGCCTGGTCTGGCCAGCTTGGTTGTGGTGCTGCGCGGCCAAATGCTCAACTTATCACCAATTTGCAGCACGGATCGGGTTCCCAATTTATTCCAACTAGCAATTTGTTTAATGCTAATTTTGTACTTTTTAGCGATCTTCCACAGGCTGTCGCCACTTTTTACTTTGTATTCAATGCGTTGGCTAGCCTGATTTTGTGTAATCTGTTTTTGACGGTTAATCACCCGCTGAGCGGCACTTAAGCTGTAAGCCGCAGCGTCTTTACTGGCAATAGGAATCATCAGGGTTTTACCCATCCTAATCATACTACCGTTAATATTATTAATGGTGCGCAGTAAGTCGACACTGACTTTAAAGCGCTGGGCAATCTTGCCTAGACTGTCACCTGAGACTATTTTATATCGGTTCCAAGTCACTCGCTTACTCGAGGGAAGTTCTAATAAGCTAGTTTTAAAGCGTTCAATATGAGCAATAGGAATGAGAAGTTTGTGTGGGCCCTTTGGGTCGGTGGCCCATTGATTGTAGGCGGGATTTAAGCGATACATTTCGTCTGTTGTAATATTCGCCATTTCGGCAGCTTGTGCCAAATCAATTTGTGACCCAACATCGACAGCTTCAAAGTAGGCTTCATCGTCGATGCTATAAAGTGTTTTAGTGCCCGCATTCTCTGCCACTACTCGGGCTACAGCCAATAATTTAGGCACATAGTTCATCGTTTCTCTGGGCAACTTCAATGACCAAAAATCTGTTGGTTTGCCGGCTTTTATGTTCCGTTTTATGGCTTTTTGGACGGTGCCTTGACCGCCATTATAAGATGCAATTGCGAGCAACCAGTCACCATCGAACATTTTGTGTAATTGTAAGAGATATTTGTGGGCCGCATTTGTGGAAGCGACAATGTCTCTGCGTCCATCAATCCACCAATTTTGTTTGAGGCCAAAACCTCGCCCTGTCGCTGGAATAAATTGCCAAGCTCCAGATGCGCGCCCAGAAGAATAGGCAAAGGGATCAAACCCACTTTCAATGATAGGGATGAGTGCGATTTCAGCAGGTATAGACTTGTCTAAGGCTGCATGCAACATAAAGTGATAATACCGACTTGCTCTAGTGGTCACACGATGCATGAGTTCTGGATGTTTGTTATAAAAGTTGTACTGTTGCTTAATGCGTTTGTTGTCTACAAACTCTAAGCCATAATTTGCCACAGTAAGCTGCCACAGATCAAGAACTGGGGGAACTTCAGGCGTTGGGGTTACGTTTACCTTTGGAGGTGCGTCGCTTTTAGGTTTTCTCTGTGCTTCGGCAAGAAGTTTTGCAGCGGCATCAGTGCTTGCCTCAGAGTCAAGTTCAGACCAGTTTAGGTAATTATCATTACTGATATTTTGGGCGATAGCTTGAGCAGACTGGTAAGGTTCTTCACCCATTGGGGGAGCCATGTCACTGGTTGCTGTGTTATCTGACAGTGGCTCTACGACCAATTTGATCGCCATATCTTCAACCATAGCTGTCTCAGAATCATTATTCGTGTGATCAACTTCAGGGGTTGCAGTGGCTATTGCTGTTTCTGAGGCAGGCTCATTGGCAACGGTAGTTTTTAACTGTGCCGTTTGACAAGCGCTAAGGCAAAACAATGCGAGCATTAATAAAATGGCATTAAGTGGAATTCGAGTGAATGATGGAAGAAAAACGTTTGTCAAAGCAAGGTCACATTTTTTGATGTCGAGAGCCCGTTGATTTTAGCAGGCTAGGTGCCAAGGTCAATATAGAATGCCCAGTCTAGGGTTAGTTACTTGTCTTTTTAGCACTAATAACGACTAAAAGTTGTTTTTCCACTGTCTTAAAACGGTAAAGACCTCTACGGGGGTTTTTAATGTTTGTTGTTGATAATTTTCTGCACTGGCAATAACGGCCTTATCATGAGTGCGTAAAAAAGGGTTAATCGCCGCTTCTTGTGCCAAACGCGTGGGCAATGTCACTTCGTTCTCAGCTCTAATTTCATGGCACATTGTTTGAGCTAACTTTAAGGCCTCATTGTTGCCATCCACCGCCATGGCAAATTTCAAGTTTGCAACACTGTATTCATGGGTTGGATAGGCCATGGTCATGGCAGGCAAAGCCATAATTTTATTGAGTGACTGATGCATCTGCAAAGGAGACCCTTCAAACACTCGGCCACAACCCGCTAAGAATAGGGTGTCTCCACAAAATAAAAGGCCTTGTTGGTCATTATAATAGGCAATGTGGTCTAGGGTATGGCCAGGAATCTCCATAATGCTAAAGTGAGTATCAAATAGCCTGACTGAGTCATTTTCCTTAAGTTTATGAGTAATGCCTGCATAAGGGCTGTTGGCTGGTCCGTATACGGGAAGGTCTCCAAAATGTTCAAGGAGGGCTTTAATGCCACCTGTGTGGTCAGCATGGTGGTGCGTAACCAATATAGCAGAGAGTTTTTTTTGTAGCTTTAAAGCCTGCTCAATAACAACTTGTGAGTCGCCTGGATCAACCACTACGAACCCGTCTACCTCTGCATTTTCGATACACCAAATGTAGTTATCATTAAATGCAGGTAGGGGTGTGACGGTCAGATTTGAAGTTAATGCAGGCATAGTATGGTCTTTCTTAATCTAAGTATTTGTTCCTAAGAGTAGCTGTGCGATGCAAATTACGCAAGCAAGGTGGCAAGGAATGGCTTATTATGACGCATGAATAAAAACACCCACTTACAATCGTGTCAATTCGAAGAACAACAATTTGCCACATGGTTAACCAGTAAAAAAGGGGCCTCATTCATGGCTCAAGAACAGCAGCAGTTAACGTTATTGATGCCCAGAGCTTTTGGCCATTATAGTGTTTATTTAGGACTCAATGCCAAATTAAGTTCCAATCTAGTGAGCCCCATAAAAAATGCCATGGCCCTAACATCAAATTTTAATTTGGGGGGTGATGTGGTGATGGATCCACATCAATTACCCCTAGCTAGCGAATCTATAGACCTTGTGGTTCTTCAGCATGTATTGGACATGAGTGATAACCCACATCAAACCCTTCGAGAAGTTGCTAGGGTAGTTAATGCTGGCGGTCGAGTTGTAATTACTGGGTTTAATCCCTACAGCCTATGGGGTTTGTGGCGCCATTTAAGGCTAAAACGTGGTCTACCTTGGCGAGCTAATTTTATCGCTTACAGTAGACTTAAGGACTGGCTAACACTGCTCAGTTTTGGTGACTTTGAGATTAAGCCTGTATATGATTGTGCACCTGGCAAATGGAAGATGAGTCCTTGGTTATCTAACTTCTTTAACCCCTTGGGGGCTGGCTATGTTCTATCTGCAGTAAAACAAGAGACCCGAGTGCATATACTTAAAACTCATTGGCGCAATAGCATTGTAAAACGCAGTTTTGGCTTAGCTGGAGCAACCCGCCAACCCAGTCAAAATAAACAACCATTGGAGCACAGTTGATTGACTTCAGATCGCATTGAACTATTTACAGATGGTGCATGCAAAGGTAATCCAGGTCCAGGTGGTTGGGGAGTGCTGATGCGTTTTAAAGAACAAGAGAAACGCTTGTATGGTGGTGAGCCCGTCACAACGAATAACCGTATGGAGCTGATGGCTGCCATTAAAGGACTCGAGGCTTTGACACGGCCATGCAAGGTTGATCTGACGACTGACTCCCAATATGTGCGCAAAGGCATTACGGAATGGATTGTTAATTGGCGTAAGAATAATTGGCGTACCGCCGCTAAAAAACCTGTTAAAAATGCTGATCTTTGGCAACTCCTAGATCAGGCTGTACAAGGCCATGAGGTAGAGTGGCATTGGGTCAAGGGGCATAGTGGGCATATTGAAAATGAAATTGCAGATGACCTAGCTAACCTAGGTGCTGCTGAACACACTAGATAAATCATACAGGAATAAATTTTGCGATTAATAGTCTTAGATACGGAAACGACCGGTTTAGAATCCAAACAAGGTGATCGCTTAATAGAGGTGGGTGCCTTAGAAATGGTTAACAGGCGTCTCACTGGTGAGAGCTTTCATGAATACGTTAATCCTGAACGAGATATACCAATGGAAGCCCAAGCAGTGCATGGTATTACTGAGGAGTTTGTGCAAGATAAACCCTTATTTTCAGCTGTTGCCGATGCCTTTATCGAGTTCATTAGAGACGCTGAATTAATTATTCATAATGCGCCTTTTGACCTTGGGTTTTTAGATAATGAATTAGCTTTGGTGGCCAAAAAAACTGGGCGCAGTTATCCAAAAATTGCAGATATTTGTAAAATTACAGATTCCTTGAAACTTGCCAGACAAAAACACCCAGGCCAAAAGAATAATTTAGACTCCTTGTGCCGCAGGTATGGGATTAATAATGCTCATCGACAGGTGCATGGCGCCTTGTTAGATTCTGAGATATTAGCTGATGTTTACCTGAGCATGACTGGAGGTCAAACAGACTTAATGTTAGGGGCAGAAACATCCCCTAATCAGTCAAAAACTGCGTTAGATCGGCGAAGAATAACAGACCTCCAAGCCTATGAGCTGAAGGTGGTCGTGGCGACAGATGAAGAACTGGCGGCGCACCAAGTAAAGCTTGAAACAGTGGCTCAAGCCTCTGGTCACGAATGTTCTTGGTAATGATGACAGGTTAAATTTAGCTTTGGAATTTAATTGTAGAGGTTAAGATTAGGGTGGAGGAGGGGCCGTCTTTTAGTCTATTGATGACTCAGGTTAGAGGGCTACTTAGGTTCGATAACTACTTAAGTTAGATAATTACCTAGATTCAATAGCGACTTAGGAATATTAGATTTTTACGCTGGGATTTCTAAAAAGGACGACGAACTCGCCTACAGGCATTAAGAGGCTGCGATTAAGGCTTTGAATTTGAGTTTTTACTCACCCATTTCGAATAATTGGCTTAATCGTGTACCCAGCATGACGTCGCCTTCAGCTTGTAAACGTCCTCCCATAAAAGCGGCCATGCCGTCTAGCTCTCCAGCAACAATTTCTGAGAGTGTTTCTGCATCCATCGACATGGTGATTGCTGGATCATCATGCTGACCCACCATGGCCTCGCAGCTGCTATCTTCAATGGTAATGTAGAAATCGTCATCGTCAGTAATACAAAATTGAAAAGTGGCATCCAATCCGTCTGCTTCTTCAGGTACAAAAGCGGATTGCATTTTCTGCATAATTTGGTCGACTGTCATAATATTGCTCTTATCCGTGTTTTCACTCCGCTGATTTTATGTGTTTTTAAAAAATAAATCAAACGATCGTTTGAATTATCCATTAGGTGAAGGTTTAGCTGTGGTTTCAGAGCTGACTAGACTAGAATACAGCCCTATTGCTTGTTGAAACCAAGAACTGCAACTGGAGACTAATGTGTTAGATTTTTTGTACGATTATGGACTGTTTTTAGCTAAGGTGATTACCTTCTGTGTTGCAGCCATTGTGGTGATTGGCTTTTTGGTGATGGCAGGTCAAAACCGTCGACAACATAGCAAGGCAGGGCATATTGAGGTTCGAAATCTTAATGAAGAGTTCGAAGACATGACGGATACGTTAGATCACGCCATCATGGATAAATTTCAATTTAAACAGCTGCGTAAAGCCCAAGAAAAAGCAGATAAGATTCAGACCAAGCAAGATAAAGCGGAGGCTAAAAAACAAGCCAAGCAAGCAAAATCTGAAGGCATTGACGCTGGCAGTGGAGAGAATTCGGTAGCCAATGTGAAGAAGCGCACCTTTGTCATTGACTTTGACGGTGATATTAAGGCGAGTGCTGTCGAGTTTTTACGACATGAAATTAGTGCGATTATTTCTGTTGCCAAAGTCACTGACGAAATCATTATGCGCCTTGATTCTAGTGGTGGCATGGTGCATACCTATGGTTTGGCTGCATCACAGTTAGGGCGGATTAATAGTGCAAAAATTCCACTTACGATCTGTGTAGACCAAGTGGCTGCCAGTGGTGGATACATGATGGCGTGCATGGCCAACCACATCACGGCTGCTCCTTTCGCCCTTGTTGGGTCTATAGGTGTAGTTGCAGAAGTACCTAACGTGCACAGGTTGCTCAAGAAACACGCCATAGACGTTGAGGTGCTAACGGCTGGTGAACATAAACGCAGCCTCACTGTCATCGGTGAGAACACCCGTAAAGGGCGTGATAAATTTGTGGAAGATTTACAGCAAACCCATGGCTTGTTTAAAAGCTGGGTCAAACTTCAGCGTCCCCAGTTAGACATGGATCAAGTGGCTAATGGCGACGTATGGTATGGACAGCAGGCAATTGAACTAGGCCTAGTTGACGCTGTGAGTACTTCAGATGAAGTTTTACAAGAAGCGGTAAAGCGAAGTGACGTTTTGCTGATCGAATATGTGGCTAAAAAGACCATAGGCGAAAGATTTGGCATTGCAGCAGCTACTGGTATAAGCTTATTTGGTGATCGAGTGTGGTCGAAAATACGACGTCAATCTATCACCCATTAAACGAGTTTAGGAGTGGTCTAATGCAATCTTTTGCAAGCCTTTGTAAGCCATTGTCACCTGCATTTTTGCACCCCAATAATATGCCTGTGCGCATTGGGCTTGTAGTGCTTGCAACAGACATGGTGGTTGAAGTGGAATGGCGAGAGATTTTTGCTGGGTTACCCATAGAAATTTTGGTGGCTAGGATCGCCTGTGCAGCCGAAGTTACCCCCAAGGCTTTATTAACTATGGCTCATGAGATCGGCCATTGTGCCAGCCTAATATTGCCAGATGTAGAGCTGGATGCCATTGCCTATGGCTGCACTTCTGGTAGTTTAGTGATTGGTGAAGAAAAGGTTAAGCAACTGCTGCAACAGGGCAATTCTGAGCAGATTACAAGTAATCCGTTTAGTGCCATTAAAGCAGCCCTAGCATTTATTAAGGCTAAAAATATAGTAGTTCTATCGCCTTATCTAGCCTCTGTTAATGAGCCATTCTATAACGCCCTAGATTCCGTAGGTTACAACATTATGGCTTGGGGTAGCCTAGATTTAACCTTAGATAAAGACATTGGATCAATGAATCCTGAGCATCTACCAAAGCTAATAGAAGCGTTATTGGCGGGCGTGGATGCAGTTCCTGATGCTGTGTTTATTTCGTGTACCAACTTTAAAGCCGTCGCTAAACTTGCTGAACTTGAAAAGCGTTATGGGTGTTATTTTATATCGAGTAACCAGGTGATGGCTTGGCACTTGTTGCATCAGTTAAATATTAGCCTGCCTAACATGAAGGCTGGGCGTTTATTTACAACGCCATCAATCTAACTGCCACTTCATCTGCTCATACAATTTTGGTTTTTTAAAGATGTCTAGGATCAATTCTGATGTACACTCATTATTATTTATAGTCACTGAGGGCTGAAATAATTTGCCTTTTATTAGCCAATTAAATGAATTTCGCGAGCCTCTGGTTATAGCGCGAAATACCGGCCATCGTTTGATGCTGGTATTGGCCATGGAAGAAGAAAGAGGCCTAATTCAGGCGCAGCACCTAAGCCAATTAGGTGGGTCGTGCTTATGGGTCGATGTGTTGAAAGACGATCATTCTCACTCCAAGCAACAGCGACACATTACTTCAACTCAAGCTAAACAATATCTTGGCACGTCAAATCAGCATGTGGTTTATAACGCTCACAGGGCTTTCAATGCGAGTGCCCTATGTGCGGTTAGCGGTACCATAAGAGGAGGTGGCGTATTAATCTTATTGACTCCTCCAAGTGCCCAATGGCATAAAAATTATGATTTACAACTGGCGTCCTATGGTCATTCAATAAACACGGCCTATTCGCATTTTATTCAATGGTGGCAAAAGCAATGGCAGCACCATAGTGCCGTCTTTGTATTGCAAGAACCACAGACTAAGTCCCAACATAACCTAGTGCCTACGAATTGGCAGCCTCTACCACCTATATTTGAAGCATCCCAACCACTGCAACCGACCGAAGCACAAGGCCATCTAATTAGTCAATTAGTGATGGCTTATGAGCAACAACATAGTATGGTGCTAACCATTGATGCACGCAGAGGCCGCGGTAAATCGGTCTGCTTGGGATGGTTTATTAAGGCCCTTGGCTCAAAGGCTCAGCATGGCCCTGCCATCGTAACTGCACCTAGTAAGCGATCCCTTAATGCTATGATGCAAACCTCAGCTATGCCAAGCATTAATTTTTATGCTTTAGATGCCCTGTTAACATCACTTCCAGACGCAGGGGTATTAATTGTCGATGAAGCAGCTGCTATTCCGTTGTCACAATTAATCAAGTTGATTAAGGCCTATAAATTAGTCGTTTTATCATCAACTCAGGATGGATATGAGGGTAGTGGGCAAGGCTATCGACTAAAACTACCCCATATTATTGCAAGCTTGGGGCGTTCAAATAAACAAATGACCCTTACACAACCCATGCGTTGGCAGGCTGGTGATGCCCTTGAAAACTTTATTCGTAGCAGCTTTTTATGTGATGTAGAGTTACCAAATATAAATCATAATGCATTTTCTGATTCATCACTGGCCCTCACCTATAGTCAGGTCACCGGTGCAACACTGGCACAAAACCAGACCTTATTAAGGCAAGTTTATGGCCTGTTAATGTTAGCTCATTACCAAACCACACCCCAAGACTTAAGATTGTTATTAGATCACCCCCAACATCAGATACATTTATGCTTTGTTGGTGAGCACCTGGTTGGTCTGGCTTGGGTGGCAGAGGAAGGCAACTTAGACGCATCTTTGGCGCGCCAGATAGCGCTCGGCCAACGACGGATCCAAGGCCATTTGTTAGCTCAGATTTTGTCTCAACAAGCGGGTTTTTCAGTGGCTTGTGAACTGAGTAGTTGGCGCATTCAACGCCTTGTTGTGACGCCGTCCCTCCAAGGTAGAGGCATTGGTTCCAAATTACTTCAGCGAGTGTATGGTTTAGCTCAAGAGAGACAAGTTGATTTTGTGGGTGCCAGCTTTTCTGCCAATTCCAAAAATCTAAATTTTTGGCAGCTCAATAAGTTTAGTCCTATATGGCTCGGTGTGCGGGCAGATACTGCGACTGGATTCAATAGCGTGCAGGTGATGCGACCCATTAGTGCCGATGGGAAGCTATTACAGGATCAATTGAGGTGCCATTTTCGAGACTATTTAACCTTTGGCCAGTACCTTTGGTTTTCTTCAATTGATGCAGATCTCTGGCAAATAATATTTGCATCCTGCCAAAAAAATGTAATGGTAGGGCTAAGTAAAAAGCAACAACAAGACTTATTAATCTTGCTGGCAAACGGGCGTTCTGGGTTTAGTGGCTCACTGTACTTGCTACATCAAAATGTGCGGGATGCCAAACATAAATCGATGATCATCCAAGCTGCACAAAATAATACTCACAAAGGTCTGCAAGAGCATGTAAGGCGATTAGCACGAACCACCTTAGCTTTATTACATAAAGTATGATGCGCAGCACATCAGCACTAAAATCGGTATACTTCTAGCTTTACTAAGAGACCAGAAATCGTCATGAGCTCAGTCAAACTTACCCAATATAGTCATGGAGCGGGATGTGGTTGTAAAATATCCCCCCAAGTTTTGGATATCATGCTGGAGTCCCAGTTACCAAAATTTTCCCATCCAAATTTGATTGTAGGTAACGAAAGTCGAGATGATGCCGCAGTTTTTAATTTAGGTGATGGCACTGGCATTATCAGTACCACTGATTTCTTTATGCCTATTGTGGACGATGCATTTGATTTTGGCCGAGTAGCGGCTACCAACGCCATTAGTGATGTTTATGCTATGGGCGGACTGCCACTGATGGCCATCGCCATCTTAGGCTGGCCAGTGGATAAGTTAGCTCCAGAAATAGCCGCTAGGGTCATAGACGGTGCTCGTGACGTTTGTGCCAAAGCCAATATTTGCCTAGCTGGAGGTCATAGCATCGATGCACCAGAACCCATATTTGGCTTGGCTGTAACGGGCAGAGTGGACTTAGAGCACCTTCAGCGTAATGACCAAGCCCAAGCGGGTGACCACATTATGCTGACCAAACCTTTAGGTGTGGGGATCTTAACCACAGCTGAAAAACGGGGCATTTTAAGATCACAGGATGTTAATTTGGCTCGTGACAACATGGTTAAGCTCAATGACATAGGGGTAAAGCTAGCCCCTTTGAAAGGGGTTCATGCCATGACGGATGTGACTGGATTTGGGCTCATGGGACATTTGCTTGAAGTCTGTGAGGGCAGTCGGTTACATGCGCATATTAAATTCAACCAAATTCCATTGTTAACAGATTTACAACACTATTTAGACCAAGGTTGTGTGCCTGGTGGAAGTGGGAGAAATTATGCAAGTTATGGTCACAAGCTTGGTCCGCTTAGTGAAGACCAATTAAATATCCTTTGTGATCCGCAAACCAGCGGGGGTTTATTGGTTGCTGTGGCCGAAGATAAAATGACTCAGGCAGAAGATATTTGTCGTGCACAGGGCCAAGACTGCGTGTGGATCGGGCATTTATCGGACCCAGTAATAAGTCAAAATTACTGTGTTGAGGTGATTTGAAATGCCTCCTAAAGTCATTGACTCGTTGCTACCAAAACCTATAAAAGCAGTCGACTTTGATGATTTATTATTACATCAGCGCCCCATGTTTGATGTACGGGCACCCATAGAATTTGACAAAGGTGCATTTCCAAATGTTGTGAATCTGCCACTCATGAGTGATGACGAGCGCGAGCAAATAGGGACGTGTTATAAACAACAAGGCCAAACTGCTGCCATTGATCTAGGTCATCAATTGGTTCATGGAACAACCAAGAGTAATAGAGTTAAAAAGTGGTTGGATTTTGTCAATGAGCACCCCGACGCGGTGTTGTATTGTTTCAGGGGTGGTCTGCGATCTAAGGTAAGTCAACAGTGGTTGGCAGAAGCTGGGATTGGCATACCCTTTTTAGAGGGTGGTTATAAGGCTCTGCGAACGCATTTGATAACGCGCTTAGACCAATTGGTAGAAGAAATTCCAGCATTTGTTCTCAGTGGCCGCACTGGAACAGGGAAAACTGAAATTTTGCCGCTGTTTGATCGAACGATAGATTTAGAAGGCATTGCTAAACATCGAGGATCGAGCTTTGGTAAATATATTGAAGAACAACCAAGTCAGATAAACTTTGAAAATAACTTAGCGATTGCGCTAATACAACGAAGACGAACCAATAATGAGCCCATCATTTATGAAGACGAAAGCCGTTTAGTCGGTTGCCGATTGCTGCCATTAAGTCTTCAGGCTAAGCTTAAGAGTTCGCCAATTATGGTGCTAACAGATAATTTTGACGCACGAGTAGAGCGTATTTTTGGTGAATATGTTGTCAAGGCCATTGAGGCTTGGGAAGATGAGATGGACAACTCAGAAGACGCCTTTTTAGCCTTTGGCGATAGCCTTTTACAGAGCCTGCATCGCATTAAAAAGAGGCTAGGGAGCGAATCTCATGCGCACTTAGTCAAACTGCTCAAACGGGCTTTAACCCAGCAGTCTGAGCAAAAATATTTAGACCTTCATAAAGATTGGATTGCCTATTTGCTCATTCATTATTATGATCCTATGTATGACTATCAACTTTCTCTCAAACAAGATCGGGTGGTTATGCAGGGGAGTTCGAGTGAATTAGTTCATTGGTACAAAACCAAAAATAGATTGCACACTTAACCATATTGAGGAGACCTAAACCATGAAATCTAGAGCCGCTATTGCCTTGGCAAAAGGACAAGCATTAACCATCGCAGACATCGATGTAGAAGGCCCAAAAGCTGGCGAGGTGCTCGTGCGCATGGTGGCCACAGGGGTTTGTCATACGGACGCTTTTACTTTATCTGGCGATGATCCTGAAGGCATATTTCCTGCGGTGTTGGGTCATGAGGGAGGCGGCGTTGTAGAAGAAGTAGGCAGTGGTGTGACTCATCTGGCGGTAGGCGATCATGTTATTCCACTTTATACCCCAGAATGTGGTCAATGTAAGTTTTGTCTGTCGGGTAAAACAAACCTTTGTCAGGCCATTCGTGGCACGCAAGGCAAAGGCTTAATGCCCGATGGAAGTAGCCGTTTTTCGTTAGATGGTAAAACCTTATTTCACTATATGGGAACCTCTACTTTTTCTGAGTACACAGTAGTCCCAGCAATTGCCTTAGCAAAAATTAATAAGGCGGCCCCCTTAGATAAGGTGTGTTTGCTTGGTTGCGGTATTACCACAGGGATTGGAGCGGTGCTTAACACAGCTAAAGTGCAAGCTGGCGACTCTGTGGCCATTTTTGGTATGGGTGGAATTGGTTTAAGTGCTGTACAGGGTGCGGTAATGGCAGGGGCAAGTCGTATTATTGTCATCGATATTAATGAAGATAAATTTGAAATGGCAAAAATGTTGGGAGCCACAGATTGTATCAACCCTAAAAACTATTCTGACCCGATCCAAGACGTCATTGTTGACCTCACTGACGGCGGTGTGGATTTTTCCTTTGAATGTATTGGCAATGTCAACGTGATGCGTTCAGCCCTAGAGTGTTGTCATAAAGGCTGGGGCGAGTCAGTGATTATTGGGGTGGCGGGAGCGGGTCAAGAAATCACCACTAGACCCTTCCAATTAGTCACAGGGCGGGTCTGGCGTGGCACTGCTTTTGGTGGAGTCAAAGGGCGTAGCCAGTTGCCAGACTATGTAGAACGTTACATGGCAGGCGAAATTAAAATTGATCCAATGGTAACCCATACGATGGGGCTGGATGATATCAATAAAGCCTTTGACCTCATGCACAGTGGCGAAAGTATTCGTTCGGTTGTCATTTTTTAGGAAGCTTTTATATGTCGTTAAATCAAGTTTCAGAAATCAAGGTCAGTGGTGGGCGCTTATTGCGCATAGAACATGATTCTAAGGTGTGCCAAGGAGTAATGACTTTTGCAATATTTTTGCCACCACAAGTAAAAACAGGTGCCTCGGTGGCTAAGGGCCCTGCGTTGTATTGGTTATCCGGGCTCACCTGTAATGATGAAAACTTTAGTCAAAAAGCAGGTGCATTTGCTCTTGCTGCGTCCTTGGGGATGGCGATTGTCATGCCAGATACTAGCCCGCGCAATGCCGGCATTGCCAATGAGGATGATGGGTATGATTTAGGAACTGGTGCAGGCTTTTACCTCAACGCAACGCAAGCGCCTTGGTCAGAGGCTTATAATATGTACAGTTATGTGACAACAGAACTGCCAGACATCATTCAAAGTAACTTTCCTGTAAATGCTAAAGCAGCCATCAGTGGTCATTCAATGGGTGGGCATGGGGCACTCGTTTGTGCCTTAAAAAATCCAGGTCAATATGCCTCAGTCTCAGCCTTTGCTCCCATTACATCTCCTTCGCAATGCCCATGGGGTCAAAAGGCCTTTACGGCCTATTTGGGCAATGATTCGGCAGATTGGGTGCCATGGGACAGCAATGAGTTGGTGCAAAAAAACCACGCTGCAGGTTTGACACCGCAGCCTATGCTGATTGATCAAGGTACGAGTGATCCGTTTCTTACTGAACAGTTGATGCCTCATTTATTCAGTTCAACCTGCGCCCGCTTGAACATTCCACTGGACTACCGCGAACGGCAAGGCTATGACCATAGCTATTACTACATTAGCAGTTTTATCGACGAGCATTTGCGCTACCATGCAGCTTACCTTGGTTTAAAGGTTTAAATGATGACAGAAAAAAAACGCCATACCCGTCATGGTCACATGGCAAGAGTTTCTAAGCTAGCTCTAGGCGACCATGCCTTGCCAGTGCGTTTTATGTATAAAACGATACCAGAACACTCTAATGATACTGGCTGGCGCTTATTTACAGGCTATGAAACAACCGAATTTCTAGCGCAGTTTTCTAACCTAGAACCATTCCCTCTTGAGCCTATGTGTCAAGCTGACCCAAGTTTAGATGCCTTGCTGGATCAAAACGCAGGCAGTGTTTGGGAGCGACTTCCTGATCAACCGTGGCAGCCTGTGCATAATTTTGAGATTCCCGTAGAAGAAGTGGATGTAGTAGTTAATTAATGCTGCTCCATACGGATCAATTTAATACACTCGGTGGTATTCCTCTTGTTGTGTTACATGGCCTATTTGGCGCATCAGATAACTGGCGTAGTCAAGCAGCCATATGGTCACTGGAACGTCCAGTGGTGACTATGGACCTGCGCAATCATGGCTTGTCTGGCCACGATCCCTTTATGGATTATGCAACCATGGCAAAAGATGTAACTGATACTTTAAATGCCTTGAATTTCGACACAGTAGACCTGTTAGGCCATTCAATGGGTGGCAAAGTGGCCATGCAACTGGCTGTCAAATACCCGCAACGCTTGCGCAGTATCTTGGTCGCTGATATTGCCCCTGTGGCTTACGAACCTCGCCATCAAGCAATATTGGCAGGTCTCAAAGCCATTAATCTAGTCACCCTAAAGTCCCGTAAAGAGGCTTTAAAGGTGCTACTTCAGTACGAACCTGACCAAAGGGTCTGTCAATTTTTACTTAAAGGTCTTTACAAAAACCATGTAGGGGAATTTGCCTTACGTTATAACCTTGGTGCAATACAAAATAACTACCCAGCCATTAGTGCAGCACCCACACTTTCTAAGGATGCAAGCATATACAAGGGGCCAGCGTTGGTGCTTAAGGGAGAAAACTCAGCTTATATATTACCCCAACATAAAGCCTCCTTTGATCAACTTCTGCCTAATTCCACATTGAAGATCATGGCTAATTGCGGCCATTGGCTGCACGCTGAAAAACCAGAGTTATTTAGTCGTTTAGTGTCGCGTTTTTTAAATGGTTTAACCTAAGGCATGCGTATTCTTTTGCTATCAGCCTACGATGCTCAAAGTCACAAATATTGGCGAGAAGGCATGGTCGCGCAGTTCCCTGAGTACGATTGGACTCAATTAGCGTTGCCTGGGCATCATTTTAGCTGGCGTATTCGGAGTAATAGTTTGCAATGGGCGTTGAGTGAACGAGCCACTTTAGACCAGCCCTATGACTTAATTATAGCCACATCAATGGTGGACTTTGCCTCTCTCAAAGGGTTTGTGCCTAACTTGGCTAACATACCTTCGATCCTATACTTTCATGAAAATCAATTTATTTACCCCCCCAGTCAGTTAACAAAAAAGCCCTTTTTAGATCCGAAACTTGTGACCTTATATGCAGCTTTAGCAGCTGATCAATTAGTGTTCAATAGTTGCTATAACCAACAAACTTTTATCACTGGGGTGAGGGCTTTACTCAAACAAGTGCCCGCAAAGCTTCCTGTTGATTTGGCGCAGTTATTTGAGGAAAAAAGCTCAGTTCTTCCGGTGCCACTTAAGTCTCTAAATGTCTGCGACTACACGGGTGTTAATGGATCTGCACTGTGGCCAAAAAGGGTGAATAAGGCATGCTTAAGGTTAGTTTGGGCAGCGCGCTGGGAGTATGATAAAGGCCCACACTTATTGTTGGCGATACTGCGCCAATTAAAACAACGAAAGGTGGATTTCAAATTATGCATACTGGGGCAAGTGTTTCGTAAGCAGCCTCTCGCATTTGACTCTATAAAGACTGAATTTAGCTCGGAGTTAGTCCAATTTGGGTTTGCCAAATCACGTCACCAATACCTGTCTTGGTTAGCTGGAGGGGACATTATATTGTCTACGGCATTACATGAGTTTCAAGGCCTAGCAGTTCAAGAAGCGGTGCAATTGGGGTGTATGCCAGTGTTACCCAATAGACTTGTCTACCCTCAAATTTTTGCGTCACATTATCTTTATGACTCTTTTCCAAATAACCATGAAAAAGAGTCCATAGCTGCTGCAGACTTGATCCAAGAGTTTCCATTGCGGTCACTAAAAAATGACAGTGCGCTAGCCTTTGTGCAGCAATTGCTTTGGCCCAATATAAAGGTCAAATACCAACAATTGTTGGATTTTCATACCCTGCCTAATAGTTTGTCTAATACCTTGCCTAAAGACAGTTAAAAAGCCAAATATCGATTGCTCTTTGTGGGGTTTAGCCAAAGCCATGTAAAATAAGAGAGTTACTCACATCCCTCGGACGAAGCGTGTTAAAATTATTCACCGATGCTGTTTAATTATAGTCTTTGAGCCCACAACACCATGACCCGAGCGAAAAAGAAAATGCCCGCCGTAGCTGGGGTAACTTTTAGTCCCAACAAGAAGAAAGCAGCTGTGGCTAAAAGCTTTTCTTCTTCAAGTTATCAAACGCGCAAACAAAAAGGCTTAGCCACTAAAAAGAAACAAAAATCTGTGTTTCAGCAACACCAAGACGAGAGTTAAGTAATGGAGTCTTTGATCATTTATATGATGGCAGTAATGTCAGAACAAGGTTGGAATATCTTGTCATTAACCTGGTTTGTGATTGCCGTGCAAGGTTACCAAAGCTACGCCATCCGTGCTTCTAGGCGCAAAGATTCCTTGGCAGGGGTGTTGCATGCGTATCGGCAGCGCTGGATGATGCGTATGATTGGCCGTGACATGCGCATTTCAGATATCGGAGCTGTGGCCAATTTAGAGCGTTATGTTACCTTGTTTGCATCGTCTAGTTTGCTTGTTTTAGCCGGTCTTGTGACTTTGGTGGGTTATACTGATGATGTAGTGCATATCGGTGGTGGTATTCCTTTTTTACCTCCCCAGTCGTCCTTAGAATGGCAGTTCAAATTGTTCGTTCTAATTCTCATCTTTGTGTATGCTTTTTTTAAGTTTACATGGAGCTTAAGGCAATATGGATTTGCCACAGTAATGATTTCTAGCGCCCCTGTTGTGTATGGTGATATTGCTGATAATAAAGACCTGATGGACCATGTGAATCGCTCTGCTAAGATTTTATCCATGGCTGCAAACAACTTTAATTTTGGTTTGCGCGCATATTATTATAGCCTTGCGGTGTTGACTTGGTCTATTCACCCGCTAGTGTTTATGATCACAACTTGTGTGGTCGTGTATATCCTCTACAGTCGAGAATTTAACTCAAGTTCTTTAGCCGAACTAAAGGGCAGCAACGATTCAAAGAACCGAAAAACAATCGTCGACTACCACATTATTTAGCTTCCCTTGAGTCTGATAAGGATCCCACGTAGGCCCTTATTATGGTGCTCACAGGCGCTATTTTGTTAGTTGAAGAATCAGTTTATCAGCACCGGCATACGCCATTTATTGGTAGTTGCAAAAATCTTTTTTAGAACAAGGATAGCTAACTCTTGTAGTAAATTATTGAGTTTGCTGCACGAGTTGCTGCTGGAATTCAAGTTTTATTAGCGGAAGAGGGATAAAGCTGCTTAGATGGCTTGAAATTGGTTCAGCCAACCCCATCATTGATGCCATAACGATTATCCTTTTATTATCAGCACAGCCCAAGATTGACGGAGAAACAAGGCCCCATGAGCACTACGACTAAAACTGAAACTCTAGGTTTTCAAACAGAAGTTAAACAACTGTTACATTTAATGATTCATTCTTTGTATAGCAACAAGGAAATTTTCCTCCGCGAATTAATTTCTAACGCGTCTGACGCGGCAGATAAGATGCGCTTTGCTGCAGTGTCAGACGGCAGTCTGTACGGTGATGACAGCGAACTTGCGATTCACATCAAGTTTGATAAAGAAGCCAATACATTGAGCATAAGTGATAACGGCATTGGCATGAACCGTGCTGATGTTATCGATCATTTAGGCACTATTGCAAAATCTGGCACGTCTGAATTTTTACAAAACTTAACCGGTGATCAACAAAAAGACTCTCAATTGATTGGTCAATTTGGTGTGGGTTTTTACTCATCCTTCATCGTCGCTGATGAAGTGGAAGTGATCACCCGTAAAGCGGGCTCAAAAACCTCTGAAGGCGTCCACTGGCGTTCAAAAGGGGAGGGTGAGTTTGATATTTCAAAGGTTAAGAAAACGGGACGTGGTACGGAAATTATCCTCCACCTCAAAGCGGATGAAAAGGAATTTGCTGAAGGCTTTCGTCTACGCAGTTTAGTGCGCAAGTATTCAGACCATATTTCTATCCCTGTCATTATGATGAAAGAACATTATGGTGAAGATGCGGACAAACAAGAGCCAGAGGAAGAAACAGTCAACTCAGCCACTGCTCTTTGGACTAAATCGCGCTCAGAAGTTAAAGATGAAGAGTACCATGAGTTTTATAAACACGTATCACACGACTTTCAAGAACCTTTGTCATGGGCACACAACAAGGTAGAAGGTAAACTTGAGTATACAAGTTTGCTATACATACCTTCCAAAGCGCCTATGGATATGTGGCAGCGTGAAGCCACTCGTGGATTGAAACTCTACGTACAGCGTGTATTTATTATGGATGAAGCGGAACAGTTCTTGCCTATGTACTTGCGCTTCATTAAAGGCGTAGTCGATAGTAATGACTTGTCTCTTAACGTTTCTCGTGAGATTTTACAAAAAGACCCAGTTATTGATTCAATGCGGTCTGCCCTAACCAAGCGCGTGCTTGATGTGCTAGAAAAAATGTCAAAGAAGCAGCCTGAGCAATACGCTAACTTTTGGAAAGAGTTTGGTCAGGTTATGAAAGAAGGACCTGCAGAAGACCACAACAACAAAGAAAAAATTGCTAACTTGTTGCGCTTTTCGTCTAGCAATGATGACAAGACGGATCAAATCCATAGCTTGGCGCAGTACAAAACCCGCATGCAAGAGGGTCAAGATAAAATCTTCTATGTGGTTGCTGATAACCATAATACGGCGAAGAATAGCCCGCACTTAGAAATCTTCCGCAAGAAAGGTATCGAAGTTCTATTGCTTTCCGAACGTGTTGATGAATGGTTAATGTCGCACATGATGGAGTTTGATGGTACCCAGTTACAAGACGTAGCTAAAGGTGCTTTAGATCTTGGTGAGGTAGAGGACGAAGCCGAAAAGAAAGAACAGGAAGAGCAAGCTAAACAGTATGAAGGTTTAGTGGAGCGAGTGAAGGCCTTATTAGAAGAACAAGTGGAAACAGTGCGTATTACCCATCGCTTAACTGATTCGCCAGCCTGCCTAGTGGTTGGTGAAGATGACATGGGGCTGCAAATGCGTCGTATTATGGAAGCTGCAGGTCAAGCTATGCCATCTACCAAACCCACCTTTGAACTTAACCCAGAGCATCCACTGGTCGCTAAGCTCAACGACGAATCTGATGAGGACCGTTTTAGTGAGTTGACTCGAGTATTATTTGACCAAGCTCAATTGGCTGAGGGCGGGCAGTTGGAAGACCCGGCAGCCTATGTGTCTCGTCTTAACAAATTGTTATTGGAACTGAGTGCCTAACTGGGATCCACTGGTTGATAAAGCCCTCGCTTAGCTTTGCTAGTGAGGGCTTTTTTATGGTTTGAATATAAGCCCTTAAGATGAGCTCATTGTTATAAACCTAGCCCTCAACCTAGCCCTCAACCTAGCCATTAGCTCACTTTTAACACATTATCTTTTTTAAACTTAACGAGTCATCTGGCTAGAGCAACCTGCAAGGGTCACTGTAAAAGCTTTGATGAAGTGCATGAGCAGGTGACTTAGTGTGCCGTTAGATTAACAACTTGGTCAGCAAGTTGATAGACTAAACTTTATATGAAGCTATGGGCTTTTTAAAACCATTGGAGACGAGTCAATGAACTCAAAAGCACAGGGTCTGGAACAATTAAAACAGGTGTTTGGCAGCCAATTCAGTGACCATCTTAGTGCCCGTAAAGAACACAGTTGCGGGGAAAGTTATGTCAGTGATAGATTACCTGACGCTGTACTTATGCTCGATAGCACCCAAGCGGTGGCGCAAGCCGTATCGATTTGTAGCGAATTTTCAATTCCAATTATTGCTTTTGGAACAGGGACATCCCTAGAGGGGCAGTTGGTGCCCATTCGTGGTGGGCTCAGTATTGACTTATCAGGCATGAACCAAGTGCTAGAAGTTAATGCAGAAGACTTTGATGTTAAGGTGGAGGCTGGAGTTACCCGAGAAGATTTAAATTATAATCTAAAAAACAGTGGCTTATTTTTTCCTTTAGATCCTGGTGCAAATGCCAGCCTAGGTGGTATGGCATCAACCCGTGCTTCAGGTACTAATGCTGTGCGTTATGGCACCATGAAAGAGGTTGTTCTTGGGCTTACGGTGGTGACACCTAATGGAGATGTCATACACACAGGAGGGCGAGCGAGAAAGAGTGCTGCAGGTTACGATCTAACCCATCTTTATGTTGGCGCAGAGGGTACGCTTGGAATTATTACTGAGTTAAGGTTGCGGGTTTTTCCTGTACCAGAACAAATTCGAGCTGCAGTTTGCAGTTTTCCCAGTGTTAGCCAAGCTGCCCAATGTGTGATTGAATGTATGCAGTTAGCGGTGCCCTTAGCACGCGTTGAATTACTTAACAGTTGCCAAATGGGAGCCTGTATAAAGTACTCGAATTTACACGGATTTAAGGCTCAGCCCACTTTATTCATGGAGTTTCACGGTTCAAATACGAGTGTAAAAGAGCAAGTAGCTTCGGTAGAGTCAGTGGCCAAAGATCATGAAGGGGATGACTTTCGCTGGGCTGAGAACCTAGAGCGCAGAAACGAGTTATGGACTGCAAGGCACCAAGCGTGGTTTGCCGGTTTAGCTCTGAATCCGGGTGCTAACGCCATCAGTACTGATGTTTGTGTACCTATTTCTAAGCTTGCTTTTTGTATCGAGTTAGCCGAGGCAAAAGCCGCAGAGCTGGGCTTCAATTGCCCATTAGTGGGACACGTGGGAGATGGTAATTTTCACCTTATCATACCTTTTTACTCAGACCAGCCTGAGCAAGTGAAAGCCGCCGAAGAACTGAGCCATTACTTGGTTAAACAAGCGTTGGCACTGAGTGGCACTTGCACTGGTGAACACGGCATAGGCTTAAGAAAAAAAGCCTATTTATTGGAGGAGCACGGTGTTCATGCAGTTCAAACAATGGGATTAATCAAGCGGGCTTTAGACCCAAAAAATATAATGAACCCGGGTAAGATCTTTGACCTTTGATTAAGCGCAGTAGAGCTCGTACAACGTTTTAATCACCGTAGATGAACGACCATCAGACAATGAATAATAAATGGTTTGAGATTCTCTACGGGTCGTTACTAGCTCATTTTTCCGGAGTACGGCTAAATGCTGAGATAGAGCAGATTGGCTCAATTCTAAATGATCATTTAATTCGGTTACCGACATCTCTTTGCCTTCCAGGTGACATAAGATGAGTAGTCGGCTTTCATTCGCTATGGCTTTGAGCATGGTTGCAGCAATTTTAGCATTAGCGTTTAAATCAGATGCTGCTTTCAGGGCATCTTTTTTAACATTTGACATGGGCGATCGTCTCCGTACTTATATTAGTACTTTTGAGATTTAACTTGGGGGCCTAGTGTATGCGTTAGTCGGCTTAATGTATGTCATTATATATTGAATTCGTTAAATTGACACAATTTTACACTTGGAGCCTGCACTAATTTAACGGGTGTTGACGATATTACAAATTTGAAAAATATTGTGATTTACAAGCAAACATAATTTTATAGTCCTTGGAGAGGCAATCTCAATCTATTTCAAGCTTAACAAAAATTGGACAGTGGTCTGATGGTTTGTCCATTGCGCGTATTACATAATCAATATCTGCTTCTTTACAGTGTTTAAGTAAACTTTTGGTTAATAGTATTTGGTCAATACGCAGGCCGCGCTTGGGTTCACGTTCAAACCCTTTACTTCGATAATCAAACCATGAGTATTGTTCACCGAAGGGATGTAATTTTCTATAACTATCTGTCAGTCCAAACTGACCAAGCCGTTGCAACCATTCACGCTCTTCAGGCTGGAAACTTGCTTTACCAGACTTAAGCCAACGCTTACGATTGTCCTCTCCTATGCCAATATCAATGTCTTGGTCCGCCACATTAATATCCCCCATCACCACCAAATGCTGTGTGTTTTTGTACTGGGTATTTAAAACTTCTGTAAGGCCGGCATAAAAGTCTCTTTTGGCTGGGAATTTGCTAGCATGCACAACATTTTCTCCCTGTGGAAAGTAGCCATTAAAGACTGTTAACGTGTCACCACTTGCCAATTGCAGCACCGCTCCAACAAGACGCCGTTGAGAATCTTCAGTATCCCCAGGAAGGCCTTTAATCGTCTTTATTATGGGCAAATTCGTCATCAATGCCACGCCATAATGACCTTTTTGACCATGAAAAATAGTCTCATAGCCTAATCGTTGAGTCTCGTTTATAGGAAATTCAAGATCTTGAACCTTGGTTTCTTGCAAACCAATAATGGCTGGCTGATATTGCTCTACTATCGCTTCCAATTGGGGAATACGTGCACGGATACTATTGATATTAAAGGAGACGAGGTACATAAAATTAACTCAATTAAGGTGACTTAAAACCAACAATAAGGCTGGAAGGTTGATAGAATTTAATCTATTGTAATGCAAATAGTGACGGCTTAGAACGTTGATGATTTGCTTTTTTGACTTTGAAATTTATTTTAACTCACAATGTGGCATGAGAGATTGGTCTTTATGATGTTTGATTTTGATGTATTTGTAATCGGTGCTGGATCTGGTGGTGTTAGAGCAGCCAGAATGGCGGCAGGGGAAGGTGCAAGGGTTGCTATTGCTGATGACCGTGCACTCGGTGGCACCTGTGTAAACGTAGGCTGTGTGCCTAAAAAACTTTATACCTATGCGAGTCACTTTAGCCATGATTTTGAAAATGCTAAAGGATTTGGATGGCAGCTAGGCTCAGCAACGTTTGACTGGCCAAAGCTGGTCAACAACAAAAAAACTGAAATTAGTCGGCTGAATGACATTTACGCGAACCTGTTGAATAATTCAGGGGCCCATATCATTCGTGGATACGCTTGCCTTAAGGGCCCACATACGGTCATTGTGAATGGCACTGATTACACTGCAAAACGCATCATTATTGCAACGGGTGGTACCCCCAATATTCCTAATGTCGATTATGCTGATCTATTAATTAGTTCAGATGAGATATTTGACCTACCCAAATTTCCCCAACGTTTATTAGTGGTGGGCGCGGGTTATATTGCCCTTGAGTTTGCTTGTATTTTTCAGGGCTTAGGCAGCCAAGTGCAGGTGTCATATCGTGGTGACTTAATCATGCGTAGTTTTGATGATGATGTCCGGCGTTTTCTTGATCAAGAAATGCGTAAGCAGGGCATTGATATTCATTACCAAAGCCAAGTCACTAATGTGGTTCGTCAGCCTGACCAAAGTTTGTTGGTGACTTTTTTGGACGGCAGTCAGACAGAGGTTGATCAGGTGCTTATGGCCATTGGACGCAAGCCCCGTTTGGTAGGCATTGGTCTGGAAAAGTTAGGTATTACAACGACAGCTCAAGGAACTATCGCGGTAAACCAAAAGTTTCAAACAAATATCGATAGTGTTTATGCCCTAGGTGACGTCACTGGTGGCATCGAACTGACGCCGGTAGCGTTAGCAGAAGCCATGACTTTGGTTAATCATTGGTATGGAGATGGTACCAAAATCATGGAATACGACTTAGTTCCAACGGCCGTATTTACTCAGCCCAACATAGGTACCATCGGCCTCACAGAAGAGCAAGCTTTAAAGCAACATAGCAAAATTACAATTTATCGCTCTGATTTTAAGCCCATGAAACATACCTTGAGTGGCAGTGATGAGCGCAGTTTTATGAAATTAATCGTTGATGCGGTTACCGACCGCGTTATTGGGTTGCATATCGTCGGTGAAGGAGCTGGAGAAATGTTACAAGGTTTTGCGGTGGCGATAAAAGCAGGGGCGACTAAAGCAGACTTTGATGCAACCATTGGTATTCACCCAACCAGCGCAGAGGAATTAGTGACAATGAGAACTCCCAGTTAGTTAATGTTGGGTTTTATTGGAAGTCGAACCAAATTTTTCATAAAAACACAGCAAACTTCAGAATCTATCCTATATTTGGTATGACAAGCCGCGACGGTAATCAATAATACGATTAGGAGTAGTTAGATAATGAAATTAAATAAAACAGTTCTAGGTTTAACCATGGCTCTTATAGTGTCCCCATCTTGGGGTCATGGTGAACATGGAACGAATACGGTCTGGCGATCAGGTAATGGCACTGCTGTCTTGAGTGGTAATGGAGAATGCGTGCTTGCCAAAGACTTTGCTAGTCTTGATGGTCACTCTTGCCATGCAGTCAAAGTTGAAGAAGTCGCAGTTATAGAGGCGCCTATCGACGAGTTACCGGTGGCAGAGGCTCCGGTTATCACCATAGTTGAAAAAGTAGAACCTGCAGCAGCGGAAATTGTTTATGCCGTTGAAACACACCATAACATTGTTCATTTTGACTCTGATAGTTCAGCTTTAACTATGCAAGCCAAGCTAACGCTCAAAGAGATGATTGAAGCTTCACGCAACGCATGGCAAATATTAGCAGTGCAAGTCATCGGCCATGCTGATACTTCAGGAGAAACGGAATATAACATGGTCTTGTCTGAGCAACGAGTAGCCACAGTGGCTAATTACATCGCTGCTCGTGGACTGAGATCTACGTCTAACTTTGCCCAAGGTGAAGCACTACCGGTGATTGAAAATGGTGAAGAAAACAAAGCGGCTAGTCGGCGTGCTGAACTAAAAATTAAAGTTCAAGTAAAAGTCATGAACTAAGCCACCGATCAAGTAAGGCACCGATCAATAAGTGCCCCAATGCCAGCCTCAATAGATACCTTTTTGAGGCTTTTTTAGTCGTGTCGTAAGTGATCTTTTACGGCGATGGGGGATTTAAAATTCCATACAACAAGATAAGATGAAGCCACAAAGGTCATAATGGCAGTAGCTTGTATGAGTATTGAAGCTGATTCGCTAATCAATAAACTCGAAGCCGCTAGGGTTGCAATGAGTATCGAAAACTCACTGGTTTGGCCGAGTCTAAAACCAACCTCCCATGAAGTTGATTTAGACTTACAAATTGGCCTAATAATCCATCCAAAGACCACTGGCTTAACTGTAACCACCAAAAGAGCTAACACTAAGCACTGCAGCCATACAGATTGCATAAGGGGAAAGTTAAAGCTAGCACCGATAGAAAAGAAGAAGAGGACCAAAAAGAAATCTCTAATGGGCTTTAGATTAATCGCGATGTATTGACTGATCAGACTCGAAGCCAAGCTCACACCAGCGATAAATGCACCTATTTCAGCTGACAAACCAATGCTATGAGCTAATTCAGCTAAACCCAAGCACCATCCCAGAGCCAAAAGAAAAATATACTCGTGAAACCGGTCAAAGCGTTTAATTAACGGCAATAGCACCCATTTAACAAAACCTAATGCCGCTAGCATGAATAATGGTAAAGCACCAAGACTTAGGAATAAATCAGTGGTTAAAGACAGTTCTAAACCTTGGCTATATTGTTGACCTAAGGTGGTTAAGAGGGTTAATAAAATAATAGCTAGTAGATCTTGAAGCAACAATAATCCAACCACTAACTCGCCTGTTTGTTTATGATGCAACACGGTTGTGGGTAACAGTTTAATGCCAATAATAGTGCTGGAGAACATAGTGGATGCTCCAACAATTAGACTATCAAGTGTGTTAAAGCCAAAGCCATAAGCCACAGAAAACCCCAATAAAGCAAAGACTACAGAACTTATGAAGGCCACCATATAACCTTTTTTCAACATTTGAAATAAATGGCTGGGTTGCATGTCTAGGCCAATAAGAAACAGTAGAAATATAATTCCCACATGAGACACATCTGCCAATAACTCTGTGTCGACCACCCAAGCCAAGCCATATGGGCCCAATATTGCGCCTAAAACAATATAGGCTAAAAGCAGTGGCTGTCGAAAATATAAGGATAAGGTCGCTAAAAGGGCTGCACCTGTAAAAATTAAGAAAAATGAAAATATGACAGATTCTGTGTGCATTATTAGGCCTTATTCAGTGAGGGCTTTAAACCTATTAATAGGCTTTTGATGTATTGTCGCCAAATTAACCAAAGTAACAACACGCTTAGCGCTCGATAGCCAATATGCAACCACCAGACAAGCATAAAGCCATAGCTTGGAGCCAGCCAAGCTAGTAATGGCAAGAACACTAGCCATTGACTAGCACTCACGAGTATTAAAACTGTCACACGAGACCCTGTTAACACGACCATACGGCTTAAAATGATGATGCCCGTTTCTAGAACCATAGCCATACCATACCAAGGCAGGGCTGCAGACGCTAATTGTTGTAGCTCCCGATTCACCAGTAACCATTGCGTCAACCAGGGGCTCATTGCAGCAGCACTAAGACTGATTATAATGGCTGCCATTAAACCTGTTTGTAAAATTAATTGACTCCATCTTTGGGTCTGTAGAATATTCTGCTTAGTCATGGCTGTACCGACTAAGGTCAGTGCAGCCTGACCTAAACCGATGGCAGGTAAAATCATCACCAGTCCCATATTTAAGACCGCAAAAGAGGCTGCCATAGCTGAGGCGCCAAGTTGACTCAAGATCCACAAAAACACCGCTAAATGTAACGCAAATACCAGTTGCTGTAACATTGGTGCCCAGGTTGCTTTGAGTAATAATAGACTTTGCTTATGGATGAAGTAAGCTGTTGCAAACTTAGGCCTTTGGCTTTGCCTCAATAATAATATCAGTTGTAATAAAACACCCAGCCAAAGTGCGATGCTAGTGCCAATTCCAGCACCTACAGCTCCAAGGGCAGGTAACCCAGCGACACCAAAAACTAAGCCATAGCTAATCAAAGCATTGGTAAAGTGTACCAGTAAAATTATTTTGGTATATTGCCACGGTGAGCCGCGTTCGCTCCAATAGATTCTTGCACCAATACTGATCACAATAGCAGGCAGTCCCCATAAGCGTGCTTGTGCATACTGGGCCGCAAGACTATTAAGTCGATCGTCAATTACAAAAAAATCAATCACCCCATGAATATAGTAGGTACCCGTTATAGCCAAACCAACACAGATTAAAACACCATAGACCAAACCCAGAACCATCAATTCATCTTGAGAGTGGGTCTGCCTCGAGATCAAACTGTGCCAACCTGTGCCAAAGCCTGTGACTATTGCGACCAAGATAAATACTAAATAGCTACCAATGCTGACACTGGCTAGTGCCAAGCCACCCAAGTGGCCTACTAAAGCAGTATCCACCAAGCTGACAAGAGCTTGAGATAACATTGCTCCACTTAATGGCAATGCAATAGGCCATAAGTTAGTGAGCTTGGGCTCATTAGAAGAATCCAAGTGTGCGGCTTCAGAATTACTCATTTGTGGTTGCTTATCGCAAGGTACCTAATCGGTATATGGAATCATTCAACCCCATTATATGCTTTTTTATGAAGTCTTTAAAATGCATACCCAAGTAAAACACTAGGGTATATAATAAGGTCATAATTGAGAACCTTAAGGTGACTCATGTGGTTGGTTATAACGGAGAATAACATTGGATTACATAGACATTACACCGAGTGCCCAAGAGTATTTAGCGGAGTTGCTTTCAAAGCAAGATGTAGAAGGTATTTCAGTGCGTATTTTTGTCACTGATGCGGGTACGCCTAATGCTGAAACTTGTTTAGCTTATTGCCGGCCTGATGAAGTGAAAATAACTGATGAATTTTCTGACTTAGAGAAGTTTAGGGTGTATGTCGACCCTGATAGTGTCGACTATTTGGATGAAGCATTCATCGACTATAGTGCAGACCGGATGGGTGGCCAACTGACCATTAAGGCACCGAATGCTAAAATGCCTAAGGTGAGTGCAGACAGCCCACTTGATGCCCAAGTTAATTATTACTTATACACAGAAATTAACCCGAGCTTAGCCTCTCATGGAGGTGATGTGAGTTTGGTGGGTGTGGTCGCTGAAGAACAAGGGCACGTAGCTGTATTGAAGTTTGGCGGTGGTTGCCAAGGTTGTAGTTCGGTGTCTTTAACACTTAAGGAAGGCGTTGAGAAAACCTTAAAAGAGAGAATACCTGGCATTAATGCAGTGCGTGATGTCACTGATCACTCCAATACTGAAAACGCATATATGTAGGTTAACAAATTTTAAAAAAAACCAGCCACAGCGGCTGGTTTTTTTAGGTCTCAAGTCAAGGTTATACCAAGCGGGTCCGCTCGGGGAGAGCCGCTTTTAATTTGTTCGCTAACTGGCGCATGCTGGTTTCGGTCGTGTCCCAATCGATGCAGGCATCTGTCACAGACACACCATATTGTAATTCGGATAAATTTTTAGGAATCGATTGGTTGCCCCAATTGATATTACTTTCGATCATTAGGCCCACAATAGATTCATTGCCCTCATTAATTTGTTGTGCAATGTTTTCCATGACTAAAGGCTGAATAGCAGGGTCTTTGCTGGAGTTAGCATGGCTGCAATCGACCATGATGTTTCCCGACAAATTATCTTTAGCAAGTGCTTGTTCACACAGAGCCACATTCACTGAATCATAGTTTGGTTTGCCACCACCTCCGCGCAAAACAACATGGCCATATTGATTGCCACTAGTTCGGGTAATTGATACTTGTCCATTAGGGTTAATACCCAAAAACGAGTGGGGCGACGCCATTGATTCTAGTGCGTTGAACGCAACTGTTAGGCCACCATCAGTCCCATTTTTAAAGCCTATGGGGCAGGATAGACCAGAGGACATCTCTCGATGTGTTTGAGATTCTGTAGTTCGCGCTCCAATTGCCGCCCAACTCCAAAGATCAGATTGATATTGCGGTGAAATTGGGTCTAGCGCCTCTGTGGCCAAAGGTAATCCCAGTGCGGCTAGATCTAACATAAGCTTGCGGCCCATGTGCAGGCCTGTTTCTATATCAAAGGTGTTGTCTAAATGTGGGTCATTAATTAAACCTTTCCATCCCACTGTGGTGCGAGGTTTTTCAAAATAGACGCGCATGACAATATAGAGTGTGTCTTTTAGTTCATCGGCCAACACAGCCAAGCGGCGCCCATAGTCGAGAGCAGCCTCCGTATCATGAATAGAGCAGGGGCCTATTACCACAAATAAGCGGTGATCCTTGCCATCTAAAATGTTTTTAATGGTTTGGCGGGCCTGCATTACCCCATCAGCAATCATGCTAGTTGTGGGCAGTTGGGTTTTTAGATCTTCAGGTGAAGTTAATACCTGTTGGCTGGCAATATTTAAGTCTTCAATACGACGATCGGTCATAGTCTGTCTCTGTAAAATAACAAATAGTAAAAATGGGTAAATGGTGGCTTAAACGCAGTTCTAAACGCTATAATTAAATCCCCCTTTGTAACATATTTAAAGGCCGACAAACAAATGAATCTCATCAAAATAGATTTGACGGGAGGAGGAATTCAAACATTTTGGTTATTAAGCGGCATTTATTAGTTATTGGACAACTACTGATCTTATGGTCAGGTTTGGTTTTGTGTCTGCAAGCCCAAGGGGCTTTATTTAGTGCAACCAAACATCCCTTGCCAACTGACGAAGCTTTTGTGGTGAGTGCTCAACAAAATAATGGTCGCATTGACTTAATTTGGACTATCGCTGACGATTATTACCTCTATCAAGATAAGTTAGCCTTTTTCACTTCTAATAACCAACCTTTAGCACAAGTTCTATTGCCGCCTGCTGAGATGAAGCAAGACCCTTTGTTTGGCAAGACTATGGTTTACTATAGGCAACTTCATGTCTCTGGCTTATTACCCACTTCAGATACTGTAGCGACCCATTTAGAGATCCGTTACCAGGGCTGCTGGAACGGGGGAGTCTGCTATCCACCCCAAATTCACACGATGGCGCTGCAACCGATAAGCCTTGAGGACAGCAATCTTTCAACGTTCAAAAAAAAGCATGATGTCAGGCAAACAGACTGGTCTAAAACCACCGGTACAAACGCTAATTGGTTTTTAAATAATTTAAAAAATACCTCTTTGGCCACCTTAATGATCATCTTCTTTTTAGCGGGACTCGCCTTAGCATTTACACCGTGCGTCTTACCAATGGTGCCAATTTTATCAAGCATTATTGTTGGACTGCATCCTAAACCTAGCCCACTGAAGAGCTTTTTATTATCGGCTACTTACGTTTTATTCATGGCAGCGACCTACAGTATAGCGGGTCTAATTGCTGGTTTGAGTGGGGCTAATGTACAGATTGCTTTGCAACATCCAGTAGTCATAGGCACCATAGCTGGGTTATTTATTTTATTTGCTGCGGCCATGTTTGGTTGGCTCAATTTACAGATGCCGCAGGTGGTGCAAAATAAAATTAATGCCATTGGCAATAACCAGTTGGGGGGTCACTATTTAGGGGTTGCCCTAATGGGTACATTGTCAGCTTTAGTGGTTGGCCCTTGTGTGGCAGCGCCATTGGCAGGAGCCTTGTTATTTATTGCACAAACGGGTGATGCAACGACGGGTGGAATGGCCCTATTTATTATGGGGTTGGGCATGGGTGTGCCGTTATTATTGGTGGGAACCTCTGCCAGTCAATGGATTCCAAAAACAGGCCCATGGATGCATCGGATTAAGGTCGGTTTTGGGTTTTTAATGCTGTTAATGGCAGTCTGGATGAATGACCGAGTTTGGCCTGAGGCCAGCCTAACTCTGCTAGCTATTATTAGCTTAGTTATGGCTTTGGTCTTAGCTCTTCATCACCGCTGGCAACCGCCACTAAAGTCACTCTTGGCTGCAGTAATTGCCTATACTTTGGCGCTCTTTATCGGTCTTTACGGCATCGCTTTGATCGTGGGGCAGTTAGCAGGCACAGGCACCCTTATGCAACCCATAGGTAATTTAGGGACCACCCTGACGGCCTCTGAGAGTGCAGTTTCTGCTCAAAAGCTTAAGATCGTGAAAGTGTTGCCCCAAGCTATAGAGCCACTTTTGGTGCAGGCCAAATTAAATAATCAGCCCGTCATGCTGGAGTTTTATGCGGACTGGTGCATCTCTTGTAAAGAATTAGATGCTTTCGTATTTACTGATAAAAAAGTTCAACTTGCTCTGGCCACTTTTAAAGTGATAAAGGTGGATGTGACTTTGAATAGTCCAGCAGCAAAGCAACTCATGCAGACTTTAAGTTTAGTCGGGCCACCCGCATTGGTTTTCTACAGTTCGTCTGGACAGTTGCATGAGGAAACCATCATAGGGGTGCCATCGGTCGATGATCTAATCAGTGTATTGCGCCAAGTTCAGAAGCTGTAATGAGACCTATATGCTTTTTTTGTCTATGTGGTATCATTTATAGACAAACAAGCAAGGCCGAACAGAACATATGAAGTTACAACAGCTTAGATACATCTGTGAAGTAGAAAAACACAACCTCAATGTTTCAGCCACGGCTCAGAGCTTGTTCACATCCCAACCAGGCATAAGTAAGCAGATTCGTTTGCTAGAAGATGAACTGGGGGTTGAGATCTTCTCCAGAAGTGGTAAGCATCTGACGCATGTCACACCTGCAGGTCAAGCTATTTTAGAGTCAGCGCACGAAGTATTATTAAAGGTCGATGGTATTAAGCGCACAGCGCAAGAATATGCTGATGAAACTAAAGGCTCATTGTCCATTGCAACCACCCATACCCAAGCTCGTTATGCCTTACCCAAGGTGATTAATAATTTTATTGGCCATTACCCTGATGTGTCATTACATATGCAACAGGGCACACCCAAACAAATTGCGAGTTTAGCCTCCAATGGTGAAGCTGACTTTGCTATTGCGACAGAAGCTATTGAACAATTTAGTGACTTATTAATGATGCCTTGTTATCACTGGAACCGTTGCGTTGTAGTGCCCAAAGATCATGCTCTAGCCCAAGTGCAACAGCTGTCTCTAGAGGAGTTAGCTAGGCATCCGATTGTGACTTATGTGTTTGGTTTCACTGGGCGATCTAAGTTAGATGAAGCGTTTAATAGGGCTAATCTAGAGCCAAAAGTGGTTTTTACAGCGGTCGATTCTGATGTGATCAAAGCCTACGTTAGGCTCGGTCTCGGCGTGGGAATTATTGCCTCTATGGCCTATGAACCGGAACTAGACAGCGACCTAGTGGCACTGGATGCAAGTCACCTATTTGCCCACAGCACCACTAACATTGGTTTTAGAAAAGGAACTTTTTTACGTGGCTACATGTATGACTTCATCGAAGCTTTCGCCCCTAATTTGACTAAGAGTAAAGTTGAGGCAGCTCAAGCATGCCGAACAAAGCAAGACCTAGATGCCTTGTTTGAGCACAAAACATTGCCCATGCGCTAATCTGTCTTTGGGGACTAAGGGTGAAGATTAAATCGGCCTAAAGCGTGCGTAAACCGTTGAGTAGGTTATTGACCTTGTCAAAGGTTTCCTGATACTCAGATTCACACTCAGAGTCAGCAACGAGGCCGCCACCAGCCCAACAATAAATATGGCCACCATGATCGCCCTTAGCGTTAGTGACTAATGTGCGAATGCAAATGTTAGTATCCATACGGCCATTACTGCTGATGTAGCCGATTGAACCTGTATACCCATTACGGCGATGGGGTTCTAACTCCTCAATGATTTCCATGGCCCGTAATTTAGGCGCACCCGTAATCGATCCCCCGGGAAAGGCACCTTTGAGAAGCGGTAAAATGTGTTCCTTAGATTCAAGCTTTCCTGTGATTGTTGTGACCAGATGGTGCACGTTACTGTAACTTTCAATGGCAAATAATTGGGGCACTTTGACGGAAAAAGGTAGGCAATGTTTGCTCAGATCATTGCGTAGTAAATCAACAATCATCAAATTCTCAGAACGATCTTTTGGACTGGCGGCCAACTCTTCATATAGATGTTCATCTTCATTAACCGTTTCACCTCTTTTGCGCGTACCTTTGATGGGCTTCGTTTCAACTTTGCCATTATCAACCTGCAGTAACCGTTCTGGCGATAAACTGAGTATTGCGCCCTTAGATGTTTCCAAATAGGCACTAAATGGTGTTGGGGAGACCCTTCGAAGATGTTGATAGGCTTGCCAAGGATTGCCACAATAGGGCGCATCAAACCTTTGGGCTAGGTTCACTTGGTAACAATCGCCTGCATGAATATAGTCAATGACTCGATGAAATTTTTCAGAGTACTGTTGCTTCGTCATATTTGAAACAAAATCTTTTTCAAGGCAGAAGCTTTGGCTTTTGGGCGGGTACGCTTGAAGAATATGCTTTTCTAAAGCATGGGTACTGGATTCATCGAGTTGACTGACTAAGTAGCTTTTTTGTAGTTCATGGTCATTGATAATTGCCCAGGGATAGATGCCTATGCATAGATCTTGCATTGTAATATCGGCAATAGCCTTTGATGGCAGGCTTTCGATAGCACGTCCTAGATCATAGCCAAACAAACCAGCAGCACCCCCAGTAAAGGGAATGTGTTGGGCTTGGGGTAAAGTGCTAGTATCGGTCAGTAGCTCAGTTTGCAATTGGCCAATCAAATCAAACGGATCCACGTCCGTTGTTTCAATTACGCCATTTTGTTCGACTTGAGTCACACCATTTTTATGGCTAATCACCGCAAGTGGCTGCGCCATGGCAATATCGTAGCGACCAAAATGGCTTGCTGGACGACTAGAATCCAATAGCAAAGGCATAGGCAGGTGCCTAATGGTTTCAAAATAATGGCAGGCGTTTGCTACGAACGGTAAATCAATTATATACACTGCGTAAGCCTTTAAACTTTTAATGCCATCATTCTAACTCTCTGCAAGCAATCGAACTAGGGTTTTACAAAACCTTTGCTTATTCTACGACCATTAAAAATTAAGGTAATGGCTTAAAATATTATATATTGTCTACAATATAAGACAAATGTCTAATTTGACGGCGATTAATACCCGTATTATAATGCAGTTATCCTAAAAGTGTTGACAATATGACATGCAAGAAGAAACGACAACTTTAGCAAATAAAGTATGTGAACTCATTTTAAAAGATATTGTTACAGGCGCTATTGGTCAAGGTCAAAAACTAAACGAACCCGAACTGGCCCGTATCCATGGTATCAGTCGTGGACCATTAAGAGAGGCGATGGGGCGTCTAGAGGCAATGCGTTTAATTACTCGAGTGCCGAATGTTGGGGCCCGTGTTGTGCAACTTTCCTATGATGTCCTGTTAGAAATTTATCAGATCAGAGAGTCGCTTGAAGGGCTCGCTGCAAGATTAGCAGCCGAAACCATGACAGGTGAAGAAAAATTATCCCTCCGAGCGCTGTTAACAAGCCATCATAAACACCTCTTAGACACTCAGGGCCAATCATATTTTCAACAAGAAGGAGATGTTGATTTTCACTACCGAATTATTCACGGTAGCAAAAACCAGCGTCTGATAGATATGTTGGCTGGAGACCTTTATCAATTGGTACGCATGTATCGTTATCAATTTAGCTGGTCGAGTAATCGTCCCCAACAGGCCTTAAAAGAGCATGACCAAATTTGTAGCGCCATTGAAGAAAGTGATGGGGAATTAGCAGAATGGCTAATGAAGCGTCATATCAATAATGCTCGAAATAATATTTTGGCGAGTATGAACCACCAAAAACACCCCAATCTGGAGAAGTATCATGAGTAGGATGAGCCAAGGTGCAAAATTCCGTGCCGCCATAGCAAATAATGACCCTCTGCAGATCGTGGGTACCATAAACGCCTATAGCGCTATGATGGCTGAAAAAGTCGGCCATCAAGCCATTTATTTATCGGGTGGTGGCGTCGCTAACGCCTCCTTTGGCCTACCAGATCTGGGCATGACCAGCCTTAATGACGTTTTAGATGATGCTAGTCGCATTACTGCCGCAAGTGATCTGCCTCTCTTGGTGGATATTGATACTGGTTGGGGTGGTGCTTTTAACATTGCAAGAGCCATAAAAAGTATGGAGGCAGCGGGTGTAGCGGCAGTGCATATAGAAGATCAGGTGGCGCAGAAACGTTGTGGTCATCGTCCCAATAAAGCCATTGTCCCCACCCAAGAAATGGTAGACCGCATTAAAGCCGCCACCGATGCGCGTACCGATAATGAATTTTTTATCATGGCTAGAACAGATGCATTTCAAAAAGACGGTTTACAAGCGGCTATTGATCGTTCTCAAGCCTGCATAGAAGCAGGTGCTGATGGGATTTTTGCTGAGGCTGTGTATGAACTCAGTGATTATCAAGCCTTTGCAGATGCGATCTCAGTGCCATTATTAGCCAATATTACTGAATTTGGCGCCACTCCTTTGTATAACAAAAGCCAATTAGCCCATGTCGGGGTAGACATGGTGCTGTATCCATTGAGTGCGTTTAGAGCGATGAGTAAAGCAGCGCTTAACGTCTACCAGCAGGTATTAACAGATGGAGACCAGAAGGCCGTCATCGACACCATGCAAACTCGGATGGAGCTTTATGAGTTTTTAGACTATCACTCATTTGAAGAAAAATTAGATGAGTTATTTGCCGCTGGCAAAAATTTATAACCCCAACCCTAACCATAAACAGGACCATTAAAATGAGCACTAAACCTATTTCTGGGGCTGGCCTAAGGGGTCAATCTGCAGGTTCTACTGCATTATGTACGGTGGGTTTAACCGGCACAGGCCTCACTTATCGTGGCTATGATATTAGTGAACTGGCAGAAAAAGCGAGTTTTGAAGAAGTAGCGCATATGCTGCTTAAGGGGCATCTGCCAAATCAAATAGAACTTGATGCTTACACCAAGAAGTTGAAGACCATGCGCCGACTGCCTGAGGCACTAAAAACGGTGTTAGAACATATTCCTGCGCAGGCGCATCCGATGGACGTAATGCGCACAGGTTGCTCCATGTTGGGTAATTTAGAGCCTGAGGCAGACTTCACTATGGAGCAAGAAGTCACAGAGCGGCTATTAGCCTTATTTCCAGCCATTATTTGTTATTGGTATCGGTTTAGTCACCATGGTGTGCGCATCGAGACTGAAACTGATGACCCCTCTATAGGCTCTTATTTTTTAACCTTGTTACACGATAAGAAACCCAGTGCATTGCACGCTAAAGTAATGAATGTGTCGTTGATTTTATATGCTGAGCATGAATTTAATGCGTCTACGTTTACGGCACGGGTGTGTGCGTCTACTTTGTCTGATATGCATTCATGTGTAACAGGAGCGATTGGCAGTTTGAGGGGACCATTGCACGGCGGAGCTAATGAAGCTGCCATGGACATGATTCAAGGCTGGCTCTCACCCGACGAAGCCGAAACCTCTATTATGGCTATGTTGGCCCGTAAAGATAAAATCATGGGCTTTGGCCATGCCATATATAGGGAATCTGATCCTCGAAATGTAATTATAAAAAGTTGGTCAAAAAAACTAGCAGAAGCCATGGGTGACAATCACTTATACCCTGTTTCTGTTCGGTGTGAAGAAGTCATGTGGCGGGAAAAAAAGTTATTTTGTAATGCTGACTTTTTTCATGCTTCTACCTATAACTTTATGGGCATTCCAACTAAGTTATTCACTCCAATTTTTGTCATGTCACGACTTACAGGGTGGGCCGCCCACGTTATGGAGCAGCGTACGAATAACCGTATTATTCGCCCAAGTGCTGACTACACGGGCCCAGAAACTGCCCAGTGGGTCGATATTGAAAATCGAGGCTAGAGCCGATGAATACCAATTATCGTCGACCTCTGGGTGACACAGGCCTAGACTATTTTGATACCCCCAATGCTATTAATGACATTAGCGAGGGCGCCTATGCCGAACTACCTTATACCTCTAAAATATTGGCGGAACAGTTAGTTCGTCGCTGTGAACCGAGTCTATTAAAGGCTTCGCTTAAGCAATTAATAGAACGCAAACAGGACCTCGACTTTCCGTGGTATCCAGCTCGTGTAGTATGTCATGATATTTTGGGACAAACGGCTTTGGTAGATTTGGCTGGCTTAAGGGATGCGATTGCCGATCAAGGTGGTGATCCCTCAAAGGTCAATCCTGTTGTGCCTACACAACTTATTGTCGACCATTCTTTGGCAGTAGAGCATGCTGGCTCTGATACTGATGCGTTTGCCAAAAATAGGCATATTGAAGACCGACGTAACGATGATCGTTTTCACTTTATTGAATGGACAAAAACGGCGTTTGAAAACGTTGATGTGATTCCAGCTGGTAATGGAATCATGCATCAAATTAATTTAGAAAAAATGTCCCCAGTGATTCAAAATCGCGCCGGACTGGCTTTTCCAGACACTTGCATTGGTACTGATAGTCATACCCCCCATATTGATTGTCTGGGAGTGATTGCTATCGGTGTAGGAGGATTAGAAGCTGAAAATGTCATGCTGGGGCGAGCATCGATGATGCGATTACCTGATATTATTGGTGTTGAGTTAACAGGTGTGCGTCAAGCAGGTATTACTGCCACAGATATGGTTTTAGCACTGACTGAGTTTTTGCGAGCTCAGCGAGTCGTTTCTAGTTACCTTGAATTTTATGGTGCTGGCGCTAAAAGTCTCACCATTGGTGATCGGGCAACTATTTCCAATATGACCCCTGAGTTTGGAGCCTCAGCAGGGCTATTTTACATTGATCAACAAACCATTGATTACCTTAATCTAACAGGCCGTGAGCCCGAACAAGTCGCGTTAGTTGAAACCTATGCAAAAACTAATGGTTTGTGGGCTGATGACATGGTAGCCGCCAAATACGACCGGGTATTAAGTTTTGACTTGTCCAGTGTCGGTCGAAATATGGCTGGACCATCAAGCCCTCATTTACGTCTACCCACGTCCGCCCTTGCTGAAAGAGGCATTGCCAAAGCCTATGATAACTCAGAGGATGAAGCTCTGATGCCAGATGGTGCAGTAATTATTGCAGCCATTACCAGTTGTACAAATACCAGTAACCCACGCAATGTTATTGCTGCAGGGCTATTGGCTCGTAATGCCAATCGTTTGGGTTTGAAACGTAAACCATGGGTTAAGTCTTCGTTTGCTCCTGGCTCAAAAGTCGCTAAACTCTACTTAGAGGAAGCAGGATTGTTGACTGAGATGGAGCAGCTTGGCTTTGGTATAGTGGGGTATGCTTGTACGACATGCAACGGTATGAGTGGTGCCTTAGATCCTGAAATCCAACAGCAATTAATTGATCGAGACCTTTATTCAACGGCTGTGTTATCGGGTAACCGTAATTTTGATGGTCGCATTCACCCCTACGCTAAGCAGGCCTTTTTAGCGTCACCACCCTTAGTGGCTGCCTACGCTATAGCAGGCTCCATGCGCTTTGACATTGAAAAAGACATACTAGGGCAAGATCAGCAGGGTAACGACATTCGGTTGAAGGATATATGGCCCAGCGACGAAGAAATTTCTGCCATTGTCGCTCAATGTGTTAAACCAGAGCAGTTTAAGCAAATTTATATTCCCATGTTCGACCTTGGAACGATTGAGAAATCTAGCAGCCCATTATACAACTGGCGGCCCAACACGACTTATATTCGCAGGCCTCCTTATTGGGAGGGCGCATTAGCGGGTGAACGAACTCTAAAAGGCATGCGTCCTCTAGCCATTCTGGGAGATAACATTACTACAGATCATTTATCACCATCTAATGCCATTTTAGCTAATAGCGCAGCGGGTGAATACTTGACCAAAATGGGTTTACCAGAGGAAGATTTCAATTCCTATGCCACCCATAGAGGTGATCATTTAACGGCCCAAAGAGCGACTTTTGCTAACCCTAAGTTAGTTAATGAAATGTGCACTAATGCGCTAGGTCAAATTCAACAAGGTTCCTTAGCTCGGTTAGAGCCCGAGGGGCATACACTACGCATGTGGGAAGCGATTGAGACCTACATGCAGCGAGCCCAACCGTTGATTATTATTGCAGGAGCGGACTACGGACAAGGCTCATCGAGAGACTGGGCTGCTAAGGGAGTGCGTTTGGCTGGTGTTGAAGCAATCGTTGCCGAAGGTTTTGAGCGTATTCATCGTACAAACCTTGTGGGTATGGGAGTTTTACCCTTAGAGTTTAAGCTCGGTGATAGCCGCTCGAGCCATCAGTTAGATGGGACAGAAACCTTCGATGTGGAGGGTGACCCCAGTCCGGGTTGTGACTTAACCCTCGTTATTAACCGCTCCAATGGTGTGCGTCAAAATATCACTGTAACTTGTCGCTTAGATACAGCAGAGGAAGTGGGTGTCTACAAAGCAGGTGGGGTATTACAGCGCTTTGCACAAGATTTCCTAGAATCGACGAACTCTCATTAGGACGCACTATGAGCTTTAAACCCCAACTAAAAATCCCAGCTAGCTATATGCGCGGTGGCACGAGTAAAGGCGTATTTTTCAATGTATTGGATTTACCTGCCGCTGCCCAAGTGCCTGGGCCACATAGAGACGCTTTGTTACTGCGAGTCATTGGCAGTCCAGACGTCTATGGGAAACAGATTGACGGCATGGGAGGGGCTACATCGAGCACGAGTAAAGTGGTGATCTTATGTCCATGCACCCAGCCAAATCACGACGTTGATTACTTATTTGGACAAGTGTCTGTGGATAAAGCGTTTGTCGACTGGAGTGGCAACTGTGGTAATCTATCATCGGCAGTGGGGGCTTTCGCTATTAGTTCTGGTCTGGTTGATACCAGTCACATTCCAGACAATGGCATGGCAGTGGTTAGAATTTGGCAAACTAATATTCAAAAAACTATTATTGCTCATATCCCTATGGTTGGGGGGCAGGTGCAAGAGACTGGGGGCTTTCAGCTAGATGGGGTAACTTTTCCTGCAGCTGAAATTAAGTTAGAGTTTATCAATCCTTCAGCAGCTGATGCAGCGATGTTTCCCACAGGTAATTTGGTTGATCAACTGCTCGTGCCCAATGTGGGAAACTTTGAGGTGACTATGATTAATGCAGGCATTCCCACTGTTTTCTTAACGGCACAAGCGTTAGGTTATAGCGGCACAGAGTTACAAACTGACATTAATAGTGACCCCGTGGCATTAACAAAACTAGAAACAATCCGTGCCTATGGTGGTGTGCGTATGGGCTTGTTTAACCACATCGATGAGGCCAAAACCCGCCAACATACCCCCAAAATAGCCTTTGTAGCGCCCGCCAAGAGTTATACTTCATCCAGTGGCAGCTTTGTTAGCGCTGATAAAATTAATTTATTGGTGAGGGCGATGTCGATGGGACAGTTACACCATGCCATGATGGGTACCGCAGCGGTGGCCATTGGCACAGCAGCCGCTATACCCAACACCCTAGTGAATATCGCTGCTGGGGGAGACGCTTTGTCACAAGTCACGTTTGGTCACCCTTCAGGCATCTTAACTGTAGGTGCGCAAGCTCATCAAGAACAGGGTCAATGGCAGGCCACCAAGGTAAGTATGAGCCGCAGTGCGAGGGTGCTAATGGAAGGCAATATTAGGGTGCCAGATGCCTGAGTTCCATATTGATGTGACTGACACATCAATAGTCGCCCCTGAGTTATTAAAGCAGTGTAGTGGCTTATCTAAACAACAATTAAAACAGGCCATGAAAAAGGGCGCTGTTTGGGTGAGTGACGCTGACAGCGGCTATAAACGCCTTAGGCGAGCAGATAAAGCTCTTAAGGTGGGCCAACAATTGCATTTATACTATGATGCCAATGTTTTGGCTCAGCAGGTTGAAGCAGCCACATTGATCGCTGACGAAACTGACTACAGTGTTTGGTATAAACCCTACGGTATGTTAAGTCAGGGATCTAAATGGGGTGATCATTGCACTATTAATCGTTGGGTAGAACAACACCACCGGCCTCAAAAGCCCGCCTTCATTGTTAATCGGTTAGATCGTGCTGCCCAGGGACTGATGTTGGTTGCCCATACTAAAAGTTTGGCAGCAGCCCTAAGTGGTTTATTTGCTAAGCGTTTAATTACAAAGCAATACATTGCCCTGGTTACGGGTTTGTTCCCTGATCATGTGTTAATAGATGCTCCAGTAGACGACAGTCCAGCCATCAGTAAGGCTATTTTGTTGAGTTACAGCACGCTTACTAAGCAATCCTTAGTTAACGTAGAGATTGAAACGGGTCGAAAGCATCAAATTCGTAAACACCTTAATGGTGAGGGTTTTCCTATTGTTGGGGATCGTTTATATGGTTCAGGTGCGCATGACTTAAGTGTTAATTTATGTCTTGTGTCGGCTTATTTGGCTTTCGAATGCCCTATTACTGGTCACAATAAAAGTTACCGCCTCGAGGATGATTACCTCCCTCAATTTGGTTAAACTGAGGTTCAATTAGCTTCTGCATTGATTTCATTGATGCTTAGGGATACCCCTTATATGCAAGATTTATTACCCGAACTATGCGATCGCTTTGAAGACCTCGTGCAGGTTGTGGAGCCTATATTGACCAATTTTGGTGCTAAAGAACGTTTTAGCGGTGAGATTGTGACCCTCAAATGTTTTGAAGATAACTCTAAAGTACGAGAACTTGTCGCCCAAGATGGCGCTGGAAAGGTATTGGTAATTGATGGGCAAGGTTCATTAAAACGGGCGCTGCTGGGGGATATATTAGCAGAAAAAGCTTTAGCAAACGGCTGGGAAGGTATGGTGATTTATGGCTGTATACGTGATGTTAATGCCATTAAATTAATCAATTTGGGGGTTCAAGCGCTCGCTGTAAACCCCATGAAGACGGAAAAACGTGGCTTAGGTGAGATTAACCAAGACGTTTATTTTGGAGGTGTCACCTTTGTTCCAGGCGACTATATTTATGCTGATAACAATGGTGTTTTGGTAGCCCCCCATGCCTTGTTGCTAGACCCTTCATAGAGGGCTATCACGACCATTTAGGATCAGGCTATTCGTCAGCAAAGTAGAGGTAACCTTGGTTATGTAGGATCAACAGCATAGCCTTGGCGGCGTCGTGTGCTAAAAGGGGCGCAATGTTCTCCACCTCTAATACCCACTGATTGACAATGGCTTCTATAAAAACAGTGGCATCTGGTGGGCAAGGTAGCGCTTCACCTTGCACAAATAGTGTTAAGCCGCCGTCCCCTTGCCATGTATAGGCCAGGCGCACGCCCTCTGACACTCTCAAGACACCATAACCATCCTTGATAATAGCCTCTAACTCTGTTTGATCCATGGCTTCTTCAGACATATCCAAAGCAGGGTATTTAGCTTCGGTACTGTGTTTGCCAAACCATTGAGCCACATTTTCTGGGGTAATCTGAGCTTGCATCAACTGCATCAATACTGCGATATCCTTAGCACTTATTTCGCCACTTTTAGGCGCAAAACCCTGATCCTTTAGGCGCAGGTCGGCACTAATGTCCGTACTGCGCTCATCAGCAAAACTGGCTAGCACATCACCATAAGACGGTGAACGGAAGCCGACGGAATAAGTGACACAGGCATCTGACATGGCCACACCCTTATGGGCTATCAGTGGCGGAATATAGAGTAGATCACCAGGGTTAAGAATAAATTCTTGGTGCACGTCAAAATTTTGCAATAAACATAGCTGATCGTGGGCCATTAGAGCTGAGTTTTCATTGCAGGTTCCACCAATCTGCCACTGACGCTGACCTTGACCTTGAATCAAAAAAACATCATAACGATCAAAATGAGCGCCCACACCCGCGCCTTGAGTGGCATAGCTAATCATGATGTCATCTAAGCGCCAACTAGGCACAAATCTAAACCTAGCCAAAAAATCATGTACTTGAGGGACGAAACAATCAACACCTTGAACCAGAAGAGTCCAGGGAAAATCTCTTTCTTTATTAAAGTCAGCCTCTACCAAAGGACCATGAATGACTTGCCAATCTTTCACATCGCCGTTATTTTCAATTAAGCGTGACTCTACTTCAGGCTCTAAAGCTAACCCAGCCAATTCATCCACGGCAATAAGCGCCTCTTGAAAAGCCACGCCATTGCGGATGCAGACGGGTTTTTTTTGCCAATAGTCGCTTAAAAATTCGGTCACACTCAAGTCCCCTAAATGACTAAGGGGGATTAAGGGGTGATCATGATGACTTGAACTGCTCATGGGTTTAGATCGACGCTGCCTGAGCCACCGCGTTACCAATATAATTGGCTGGGGTTAACTTTTTAAGCTCATCTTTGACCGATTGGGGTAACTCTAAAGTGTCAATAAAGTCTGCCATAATCTCTGCATTAATGGCTTTTCCACGGGTAAGGGCTTTTAGTTTTTCATAAGGCTCCTCAATTGCATAGCGCCTCATCACTGTTTGAATAGGCTCAGCTAAAACTTCCCAAGCGTTATCAAGATCTGCGTCTAAACGTGGCGCATTAAGTTCTAACTTACTGATGCCTTTTAGGGTCGACTGATAGGCAATCAAACTGTGTGCTAGGCCTACGCCTAGGTTGCGTAATACAGTCGAGTCTGTGAGGTCTCGCTGCCACCGAGAGATTGGCAGTTTACTGGCAAGGTGCTGCAATAAAGCGTTAGCAATGCCTAAGTTGCCCTCTGAATTTTCAAAGTCAATGGGGTTAACTTTGTGTGGCATTGTAGATGAACCTATTTCTCCAGCGATGGTTTTTTGCTTAAAGAAGCCGAGGGAAATATAGCCCCATATATCACGGTCAAAATCTAATAAAATGGTGTTGAAACGCGCAATGGCATCAAACAACTCGGCGATATAGTCGTGAGGTTCAATCTGAGTGGTGTAAGGGTTCCAGGTTAAACCTAAGCTTTCAACAAAGGTTTGAGCGTTAGCCTGCCAATCGATTTCTGGATAAGCGCTATAGTGCGCGTTGTAGTTGCCCACGGCACCGTTTATTTTACCGAGTAACTCCATCGTCTTAATTTGTTTAAGCTGCCGTTCAAGACGCGCAGCAACATTTGCCATCTCTTTACCCATCGTTGAGGGTGATGCAGTTTGACCATGGGTTCGAGATAGCATAGGTTGGCTTTGGTGATCATAAGCTAGTTGCTTTATTTGACTCAGTACGTTTTGCATCGCTGGCAACATCACTTGTTCTAAACCCTGTTTAAGCATTAAACCATGGGCGAGGTTATTAATATCCTCTGAAGTGCAGGCAAAATGGACGTATTCATTGACAGCGAGTAATTCAGCGTTGTCTTTAAATTGTTCTTTAATGTAATACTCCACCGCCTTTACATCGTGATTAGTGGTGCTTTCTATGTCCTTCACACGCTGAGCTGCGGTTTCGTTAAAACTCTCAATTAAATATTCAAGTAGAGCATTGGCTTTGGCACTTAAGGGGGAAACCTCAGTAATTTGCGGATGAGCAGCAAGGCATTGCAACCAGCGAACTTCCACTAAAACTCGGTTATAAATAAGCCCAAATTCACTAAAATAGGGGCGCAGTGCAGCAGTTTTACTACCATACCTACCATCTACTGGAGAGAGGGCTGAAATTGACGATAAATCCATAACGGAGTCCTAGGTTGGGTTTTGTTTAATGACTAATTTGATGAAGCAGCGTGTCTAATTCGCGCTGCAAGGAATTTTTAAATAAAACTAAATGCCACTTGCGACCCCCCACTTGGCGCCACAGGGTAGTGGCTCGAATACCTGCCAAAAGATAACTGCGCACACGATTAGTATTCATGGGTTGCTGTAAATAGGTAGGATTACCAGTGACTTGTATGCGAAAACGAAAGCTGCTCAATGTAGACGAATAGGTTTCAGCCACACTTGCGAATACATTAGCGTGACTTAACTCATACAAATCGACCTGTCTTTGACTGTGGCTTAGTTGTTTACTAATGTTATTAAGCATGTCTGGATGCTTAACTAACTTAGCTTGTAAGTGGGCTAAACCGATAAGGTAACGGGTAATTTCAGCGGCACCTGGACTGTGACTTTGGGCTAAGATAGATTTTAAGGTTACTAAGCCTAAACGCAAATTACTAATCGCGTTAGGGCCACCAAATACATCTTTTGTACTTTCTGGGTTAGTTACAAAAAGAGAGCCAAGGCTACAGTTGCTGGCATTTTCATCGGCTTGCCCAGTGGTTGCAATTTGGTGCACTAAAGCGGCGGCCTGAACCATTGCAGCTAACGCCATTACCCGCTCTTGGTTGGGACTTAGCTGTTCATTGCCGCTGAGGCTAGGGCTAGGGCTAGGGTTTAGATTATTAGTCAATGACTGCTCCTCCAAGACACACATCACCGTCATAAAAAACGATAGATTGGCCCGGGGTTATGGCTCTTTGTGGTTGCTTAAATGTGACCTCTAATTTGTCTGTGGACAAGCGGGTGATGGCACACGTTTGATCAGCTTGTCGATAGCGAATTTTAGCCATCAATGGTACCGAGTTTTCTGACTTTAAGTTAGGACCTTCGCCATCGACCCACATCAATTGCTGACAAGTGAGGAAAGATTTAAATAAGCGGGGATGGTTTTTACCTTGCGTCACAATTAAACGATTACGTGGTAGATCTTTATCGATAACGTACCATGCAGATTCATCATAAGCCGACAAGCCACCAATACCTAATCCCTGTCTTTGACCAATAGTGTGATACATCAGGCCTTGGTGATCTCCGATCACATCTCCGTCGCCTGTTTCAATTTTGCCAGGTTGGGCTGGCAAATACTGTTGTAAAAAGTCTTTAAATCGACGCTCACCGATGAAACAAATACCTGTACTATCCTTTTTGTTATGGTTTGCCAACCCATGACGTTCGGCAATGGCTCGGACTTCAGGCTTTTCCATGGCCCCAATAGGGAACAGGGTTTGGCTAACCTCTTCAGCACCGACTGCGTGTAAAAAATAACTTTGATCTTTGTTGGCATCTAAACCTTTGACCAGTTGGCATGCAACACCTTCCCCTTGACGCTGCACATAGTGTCCCGTGGCAATATAATTAGCGCCTAAGGTTTTTGCATAGTCTAAAAATGCTTTGAATTTTATTTCACGATTACATAAGATGTCAGGATTAGGTGTGCGGCCGGCTTTGTATTCAGCTAAAAAGTGCTCAAACACGTTATCCCAATATTCTGCAGCAAAGTTGGCCGCATGCAAGACAATGCCTAATTTGTCACACACGCCTTGGGCATCCTTTAGATCTTGTTTGGCAGTACAATATTCTGTGCCATCATCTTCGTCCCAGTTCTTCATGAACAGGCCTTCGACGTGGTACCCTTGCTCTATTAACAGCAAAGCAGAAACAGACGAGTCAACACCGCCAGACATACCGACGATAACCCGTTGAGAAGTGGAAGCACTCATAGTTTTAATTCAAGCGTTCAAGAATATAGATCAAGAGCACAATTTTAACTGAACCCAGTCCCTAAGCCTAGGCTTAGGGCCATATTCCAAGGATTTTTAACTGCATGAAAACCAATGACCTCATCCTTGTGCAAGAAGCTGATTTTGATATCAACCAGCATTATCAAAAATTACTGCAAATAAACCCGTCAAATAGTGGTGCCGCTGTGCTATTTATTGGCTTAGTGCGTGATTTAGATGATGCGAAAGTAGAGGCCATGCAGCTAGAACATTATCCGGGCATGACTGAGGTGTGTTTACAGCAAATTGTTGACAAAGCCCGTTTGCGCTGGTCTTTGGAGGGCGTTCATATTGTGCATCGAGTAGGGAAGCTATTGCGCCATGAACAAATTGTGCTAGTTGGGGTCACATCACGTCATCGCAGTGATGCCTTTTCGGCGTGCGAATTCGTGATGGACTACTTAAAGCAAGATGCACCATTTTGGAAAGCTGAATATACGGAGCATGGCAAACAATGGGTTGAGGTTAAGGCATCAGACCAACAGGCCAATGAGCGCTGGTAACGTGGCCTATGTGTTGCATTTATCATTAAACGGACTCCCAACGCCACTCGCCTACATCAAGGTCTTTGAGTCGCCAAGGTCCAATGGCAACGCGGATAAGACGCAACGTGGGTAAGTCTACTGCCGCCGTCATCCTTCTGACTTGTCGATTACGGCCTTCGCTAATACGAATCTCTAACCACTGAGTGGGGACGGATGCTCGCACCCTAATGGGTGGTGTTCGAGGCCAAAGAGTGTTTGTTTGCGCCCCTAGCAGTCTGACTTTAGCCGCTTGGGTGGGTCCATCTTTAAGTGTTGGCCCTGCACGCAGGTCTTTTAACTGATGTTCATTCACTTGACCTTCCACCTGAACCCAATAGGTCTTTTCTAACTTATGTTTGGGATTAGATATCTGTTGCTGTAACTTTCCATCATTGGTTAACACCATCAAACCCTCTGAATCAAAATCTAAGCGTCCCGCGGCATAAAATTTAGGCATGCTAATGTACTTGGCGAGCGTGGGACGGCCTTGATCATCGTTAAATTGACTCAAAACTTGATAGGGCTTATTAAAAACGAGGATGTTAGACACGCCGTAATTTCCTTATTGGTTCTATGAATTGTTACAATTTTGTAAAATAACTACATTGTTCCTTGGGCCTGCAGGGGCATTCAAGCTATAATATTAAGCGACTACAAAAGCCACTTTTTAATGACTAAACACTCGCTTGAATCTTATTTTTAAGCATCCGGAGAATACATGACCTATCAAAACATTACTGTCCCAGAGCATGGCTCTAAAATTTCTGTCAATGCGGATCTTTCTCTTAACGTACCGAACGACCCCATTATCCCTTATATTGAAGGAGATGGCATTGGTTTTGACGTTTCACCTGTTATGCTTAAAGTCGTAGATGCCGCTGTAGACAAAGCCTTTGGTGGTAGTAAAAAGATCCATTGGATGGAAGTATATGCTGGTGAAAAAGCGACGGTGAATTATGATGCGGATACTTGGATGCCAGAAGAAACATTGGCTGCTTTTAGAGAATTTAAAGTCGGTATTAAAGGGCCTTTGACCACACCAGTAGGAGGGGGTATTCGCTCTTTGAACGTGGCTCTGCGGCAAGAACTTGACTTATATGTGTGTCAGCGCCCTGTGCGCTGGTTTACCGGTGTGCCAAGTCCTGTACTCAAGCCTGAAAATGTTGACATGGTCATCTTCCGAGAAAATTCAGAAGACATTTATGCTGGCGTTGAGTGGCAAGCTGGCTCTGCTGAGGCGATTAAGGTCATTAATTTTTTGCAAGAAGAAATGGGTGTGACCAAAATCCGCTTTGATCAGATGTGTGGTATTGGTATCAAACCTGTGTCAGAAGAGGGCACTAAACGTTTGGTGCGTAAAGCGATTCAATACACCATTGATAATGATCGAGACTCTTTGACCTTGGTGCACAAGGGTAACATTATGAAGTTTACCGAGGGAGCGTTTAAAGAATGGGGATATGAGATAGCCCAGCAAGAATTTGGCGCAACCCTCATAGGTTCTGGTCCTTGGTGTGAAATGGTGAACCCTAATAATGGTAAAAAAATCATCATCAAGGATGTGATTGCAGATGCCATGCTGCAACAAATTCTTTTACGTCCAGAAGAATATGACGTCATTGCTACACTGAACTTAAACGGCGACTACCTATCGGATGCCCTTGCAGCCGAAGTAGGGGGCATTGGCATTGCACCAGGAGCTAACCTGAGTGATGATATTGCTATTTTTGAAGCGACCCATGGCACAGCACCTAAGTATGCTGGCCAGGATAAGGTTAATCCGGGTTCTATTATTTTATCTGCAGAAATGATGCTGCGGCATATGGGATGGCTCGAAGCCGCTGATTTAATTGTGTCGGGCACCGAGGGTGCTATTCACGGCAAAACCGTCACTTATGACTTTGAACGTCAAATGGATGATGCGACTTTGCTATCTTGCTCTGAATTTGGCGATGCGATTATTGCCAACATGTAAGCTTTTCAAGTGCAGTAAAAAAAACCAGCGCAAAGCTGGTTTTTTTTTGGGCACCCAATTGAGGTTATTCAGAAGGGCCAACATTTTGCTTCAGAACAATATTCACTGCTTGGGGACCTTTGGGTCCGTCTGTAAGTTCAAAATCTACATCTTGCCCAGCTTTTAAACTGCGGTAACCGTCACTTTGAATTGCAGAGTAATGGGCAAATAAATCTTTATTTAAATTATTATTGGAAACAATAAAGCCATACCCCTTAGCATTATTAAACCATTTCACTTTGCCTGCTTGCATGCCTTCAATCCTCTACCTTTTATAAACTAAAAAGAAGGCTCCGTAATACTTAACCAACAGCTCTTCCAATGACTGTATAATAATATTAGCAGCAGTTTTTCATTCTGCTCTGGAAAAATGCTGACACAGGCCCAATAGTAAAGTTATGATGAAAACAATATTTAAATCTAGAGAGCAACAATGCCCATTTTTTCTACAACCAACTGCAATGAATTACATCAGCTAATCCAGCAACCACTATTGGCGAGTCAGGATGATGCTAACGAGCCGGATGGCAACCACGACCTTCAAGTGATAGAACAAACAGCACCAAAAGTTGCTCACCCATCTCTATATAAGGCTGTACTGTTGAACGATGACTATACGCCTATGGAATTTGTGATTGATATCTTGGCCCGTTTCTTTAACCATAATGAAGAACAAGCGACCCAAATTATGCTTGCCGTTCACACCCAAGGCAAAGGGGTATGTGGCACTTATACCAAAGATGTGGCTGAAACTAAAGCCATGCAAGTCAACCAATATGCGCGACAACACAAACACCCATTACTATGCGAAGTTGAATCTGCTTCTTAGAGGAAAGAGACAATGTTAGACAATGATTTAGAACGAAGCTTAAGCGAAGCCTATAAACACGCAAGCTGGAAGCGACATGAGTTTATGACGGTAGAACATTTATTGCTGTCGTTGCTGACTAACCCATCGAGTGCAGAAGTACTTCAGGTCTGTGGGGTGGTGTTGGATGAACTTCGCTCGCCTTTAGAAAAGTTCATTAATGATACGACTCCAGTTGTTTCTGATACCAATAGTGACTACGAAGTTCAACCCACTCTTGGGTTTCAAAGAGTGTTGCAGCGAGCTGTGTTTCACGTGCAGTCTTCAGGTAAAGGTGAGGTGACTGGCGCTAATGTACTGGTTGCTATTTTTAGTGAAACCGAAAGCCAATCAGTTTATCTGCTGGATTTGTTAGACGTTGAGAGAGTAGATATTGTGAACTATTTATCTCATGGAGTGAGTAGAACAGAAATGGAAGGCTCAGAAAAAACAGTGGAGGGCGAAGGAGAAGAAGCCAGTCATTTGGTTAAATACACCACTGATTTGAACGCAGAGGCGCGCAATGGCAACATAGATCCACTCATTGGCCGAGGCAAGGAATTAGAACGTTTAGTGCAGGTACTATCTCGGCGCAGGAAAAACAACCCCTTATTAGTGGGAGATGCTGGTGTCGGTAAAACAGCCATTGCTGAAGGCTTAGCCTATCAAATTGAACAAGGCAACGTGCCACAAGTCATTGCGGCTTCCCAAGTATATTCATTAGATATGGGTGCCTTATTAGCAGGGACAAAATATCGTGGTGACTTCGAAAAACGCCTCAAGGGGCTGTTAGCAGATATTGAAAAAACGCCCAATGCTATTCTCTTCATTGATGAAATTCATACCATTATTGGAGCTGGGGCGGCATCAGGGGGTTCGATGGATGCATCAAACTTATTGAAGCCAGTGTTGAGCTCAGGCAAGTTACGCTGCATCGGATCAACAACGTTTTCAGAATTCAGAGGTATTTTTGAAAAAGATCATGCTCTAGCACGGCGCTTTCAAAAGATTGATGTGGAGGAGCCTAACATTGTTGATACTCAAGCGATTTTGCGGGGTCTTATCTCCCGTTATGAAAATCATCACCAGCTTGAATATACACCTGCAGCTATTGATGCTGCAGCGGTGCTTGCGGATCGTTATATCACCGATAAAAAGATGCCAGACAAAGCCATAGACGTGATTGATGAAGCAGGAGCCTATCAGCAGTTGTTTGCTGTTGCAGATCGTCAGTCGTTTATTGATGTACCAGAAATTGAAGCAGTGGTGGCTAATATCGCTCGCATACCACCGAAAAGCATATCTGCCACAGATCGAGAACAGCTTCATTCTCTCGAACAGAATCTAAAGCGTGTTGTGTTTGGTCAAGATACTGCCATAGATACGTTAGCCAATGCGATTAAATTAGCCAGGGCAGGGCTTAATGCTCCGCATAAGCCAGTCGGTAGTTTTTTGTTTTCTGGTCCGACTGGTGTGGGTAAAACCGAGGTCACTCAGCAGCTAGCCCGGGTCTTGGGCATTGAGTTAGTGCGTTTTGACATGTCCGAATATATGGAACGTCACACCGTCTCTCGCCTAATAGGTGCTCCACCAGGCTACGTTGGTTTTGATCAAGGTGGACTGTTAACTGAAGCAGTCACACAAAATCCGCACTGCGTGTTATTGCTTGATGAGATAGAAAAGGCCCACCCTGAAGTCTTTAATATTCTTCTTCAAGTGATGGATAACGGGACTTTAACTGATAATAACGGTCGAAAAACTGATTTCCGTAACGTTATTTTAGTCATGACGACTAATGCAGGTGCGGAACTAATGAGTCGCGGCTCTATTGGCTTTACTAAACAAGACCACAGTTCTGATGGTATGGGTGCGATAAAGCGCTTATTTAGCCCAGAATTCCGCAACCGTTTAGATGACATCATCCAATTTAACGTGCTTTCAAAGGATGTTATTTTAGGCGTTGTTGACAAGTTTTTGGTGGAGTTGCAGGTTCAGTTGGAAGATAAAAAAGTGCACCTTCAGGTCAGTGAAAAAGCTCGGGCATGGCTTGGAGAAAAAGGCTATGACCAAGAAATGGGGGCAAGACCTATGGCCCGGCTCATCCAGCAAGAGTTGAAAAAACCCATGGCAGAGTTACTTTTGTTTGGTGATCTGGCAGCTGCTGGAGGAAAACTTATAGTCAACTTAAAAGGCGATAAAATTACCTTAACCAGTAAGCCTAGTAAACGGGCTGCTAAACTGTTGGATCCTGCTTAAAGCAAAAAGAGCACCTAAGGGTGCTCTTTTTTTATTTGACAAAAGCGTTAAACTAGGACGTTAACGAGCTCTGTAGGTAATACGACCTTTGGTCAAATCGTAAGGTGTTAATTCGACTTTGACCTTATCACCCGTCAATATTCGAATATAATGCTTACGCATCTTGCCGGAGATGTGAGCAATAACCACGTGGCCATTTTCTAACTCTACACGGAACATGGTGTTAGGTAAGGTATCTATAATGGTACCTTCCATTTCAATCTGGTCTTCTTTAGCCATTAAAGCCTCAAACGTTGTTACAAAATTTATGGTGTTTACAGTGCGCCATATTATGCAGCAATGACGTACAAAAAGCGAGCAAAAGACCTTTTTAAGGCTCCTCGCCTTCGAGCGGTTGCCAAATTAAATCTTCAAATACTTGTAAGGGCTCGTATTCGGCCTTATAAGCCATTTTTTGACATTCTTTGATCCAGTACCCAAGGTAAATAAAATCCATTCTGTGCGCTTGTGCCCAACGAATCTGCCATAGCACTGCAAGACGCCCCAAGCTTCTTGAGTCATAAGCAGGATCAAAAAAAGTATAAATCGCAGATAAGCCTTTCGGCAAAAGATCAATTACAGCCACCGCTAACAACTTTTGTTCTAGTCTAAAACATATAAATCGAGTTCTGCTCGCTGCAGGTGCTTGGCACAAAAAACTTTCAAACTGGTCAAGTGAAGGTGGAAACATATCACCATCGCCATGACGCTGATTAATATAATCTGCATATAGGGCATAGATTTCATCTGAACTCGAGGGCATGTGAAAACTGACATGAAGGTCTTGATTGCGCTTTAAGACCCGTTTTTGGCTTTTACTCGTTTTAAAGTTATCCACGGGGACACGCACTGATTTACATTCACCACAAGCATCACACCAAGGCCGGTAAATATGTTCACCACTGCGCCTGAATCCCATATCTGTGAGTCGCATATAGGTAGACTCGTCCAGTGGCTGATCTGGGCTCAAAAAAATCGACTTGGCCTTTCGGTTATCCAAGTAACTGCAGTCATGCTCTGGAGTTGGGTAAAATACCAAACTATTTATGTCAATTGATGAAGAAATGGAAAATCTCCACTGTAATAGCTATACAAAAAACGTTAGAGCTTACTTTAGCACCCACCCCACAGGCTATCTATACCAAAGGCTAAATTTTCATCTAAGTAATTTTGAAACTCTAACATGGGAACCTCTTTAGCACCAAGACTTGCCAAGTGGGGGGTAAACATTTGGCAATCGATGAGCAAAAAACCCCAGCGTGAAAGGTGCTCAGCAAGATCAATGAAAGCCATTTTTGATGCATTATCAGTGAGACTAAACATCGACTCACCAAAGAATAAACAGCCAATTGCGACACCATATAATCCTCCAACCAGCTCACCCCGATCCCATACTTCGACACTATGGGCGTACCCACCTCTATAGAGTTCAGTATAAGCTTGCTGCATCGATGTCGTAATCCAGCTTCCAGCCTGCTCTTGATCTGACCTTGGGGCTTTACCACAGGCAATAACAACGCGTTCAAAAGCTTGATCAAAGGTGACTATAAGGGGCGTCTTACGCATAAACTTAGACATACTGCGAGCCACATGCACTTGGTTAGGTGCAACCACCATGCGCGGGCTTGGCGCCCACCAAAGAATAGGATCTTGATCAGAAAACCAAGGAAAAATGCCACATTGGTACGCCAACAATAGCCGGGGTACCGACAAATCACCGCCCACTGCCAATAAACCTTGTGGCTCATCAAGTGCTTCAGAAACAGGTGGAAACCAGTATTCATCAACCTCAAGCTGGTAAACAGGCATGCATTAACCCACCATTAAGTGTTTATTGTTCTATTAAAAAGGCTAGGCGAGCCGCTGATAATAAAAGGCTATCTTTTTCATCAACTTCTGAATTATGCACGTAGGCATACACTGGGTCTGGATGTTCCTCTGAAGATAAATCATTGGGGTCACGCATTTGGGTGAAATGTTCATCTTCATAAGAGATGATGTCATCCATACTATCCAAGATCAAAGCAAACCAAGGAGTCACTCCATCGCGAGTAATATAGAGTACCACAGGATGCACAGCCGATTTTAATTGCGACTTAGTGTAGCTAAATAAGCGGATCAATTCGCTGATATGGCCTCTTTTAACACCAGAAAGCTGCTCTAGAGCTTCTTCTTTGCCATTGTCTGAAGCGACTTTTAAGAGCAGCTCAGCTTGTTGATGGAATTCTTCATGAGGATCTTTAAAGCGTGATAACAAGGCTTTTGTGGTGTCATCTGTGGACTCTTGCATGTGCTGCAGCCAATGGTTGAATTCACATGACTGTGCGTCTCGTGACCCGCTAAAACTGGACTGGTTAACAAGGCTATGCTCTAACTCTTTCAACCAAGTGTTATGCAGGTCTTCAGCCTCGTTGAGAGCCACAATTGTTGCTTCCAAGTTGGTACGGTTTGATTCACGCCCCAACAAATCAGAGCATTCAAAAGCATTAACTGGCTTGTTACGGTAATACAAATAACCCAAAAAAGAAGGTTGATGGTTTTGAGAGACTTCAATCTTACCAAAGTCATCAGTAATGGAAAGTATGCTAGAGATATCAAGGGCATACCTTGTATCGCCTAAGAGAAAGGTCAATATACGGTTAGAGCGTTCAGTTTTTTGGGCTGTTGCTGTTGTCATCATAAATTGCCATGGCTATAAAAACATTTTAAGTATATTACGCCCAAGGATGATTGAAAACGAGCCAATTGAAATAATTTACTTATCTAAATAGGTAAATATAAGGATTAAATAGTGATTAAGTAGCCATCAAGTAGCTACCAAGCATAAAAACTAGGTTATTATTAAACTTGGTCCACCGATCATGATTGCGTATTATAGGCCAGAGTTTGCACCATCAAACATTCGGACAAGGAACATATTAGTGCCCGCCAAGACCCCACATTCATCACCGCCACACGCCAACGGCAGTAATTCAAGCTGGATACACAAACTAAGCTGGCGCGGATACCACTTTGCATTAGTAGCCTTTAGTGTTTATTTGCTCATTGTATTAGCCACCTTTGACGCCAGTGATCCGACTTCTACGCAAGTCTTTGATACGTATGATATCAATAACGCTGGCGGTACTTTTGGTGCTATTTTAGCTGATTTATTTTTTTGGGCCTTAGGTATCATCGCCTACCTCATCCCTATTCTTATCATACAATATGAAGTTACCCGGTTTATTGGGCACTCGCGTTATGCAAAACACGAGACCCAAAGCAGCGTTTGGTTCAAAGGTCTCAGTTTTAGTACTCTGATCGTGGCTGCGTGTGTTTATGCTTTTATTCATATTACCAATACTGGATCAATTTACCCTCAGGGGAGTGGAGGTCTGCTGGGGTTAACCCTGGGCCTGCCACTGCATCAAACTTTTGGCATGACAGGAACTAATATTTTAGTGCTCACAACGATGCTGCTCGCTCTAAGCCAGTTTTGGCAACTTCGCTGGGGCAATATTACTGAAGCTTTAGGGCGTTTGAGTATGAATTGGCTTCAACACTTACGCCAAAGTTTGTTTGGCGAAAAGAGTGATCGACAAAAACAGCAACAATACCAAGCCACGAAGGCATCCAAAGCTGCGCAAAACAATTATTATAATCCAAGCACTAAAGCAACAAAGCGCTCACTTTTCATGCGTCCAATTGTTGGCTCATGGAGTTATATAAGCTCTTTACGTTGGTTCCAAGGCCGAGATAAGAATGCAACGCCAGATGTCTCCAAACCAATTGTGCCACAACACAAAGCAACTTTAACTGGGGCATCGAAAGAAAGCAGGCTAAACGGCCTTACTGAAGATTTTAGTGTGGACCAAGTGGCCGCTGCACTCGACTCATCTGCAACCAAAAGTAGGAGACTTAAGGCCACTCCAACCCCAGTCGATGAAACGATTAAGTCGCCGCAGGCCGCTCAAAAAATGACGCCTCCCCAAGTGCCTATGAAAGAAGTTAAGATCGTTCCTTTGTCAGAAACTCATCAACAAGACACAGGCTCGTCTCAAGCAGAACAGCATGACAAAATAATTAAGCATAAGCATTTGCCACCCGTTAGCTTATTAGACTCTCCTAGCGTCAGTCTTAACCCTGCCATTACTGCAGAAGAGTTAACCCAGCTAAGTCAGCTTTTAGAATCTAAACTGCTGGATTTTGGCGTTATTGCAGAGGTTGTTGAAGTTAACCCAGGTCCCGTCATTACCCGCATAGAGATACGCCCCGCTCCTGGCACAAAGGTCAGTAAAATCAGTAATCTTTCAAAAGATTTGGCACGCTCAATGGCGGTCATGAGTGTGCGTGTGGTTGAAGTAATTGCTGGTAAATCGGTCATCGGTATTGAAATTCCAAACCAACATCGTGAAATGGTGCGCATCAGTGAAGTGATTGGCAGTAAACCTTATTTATCCTCAAGTAGCCCACTGACTCTTACTTTAGGTAATGACATCGCAGGTAAACCTGTGGTTGTGGATTTAGCTAAGATGCCACACTTGCTCGTTGCTGGCACAACGGGCTCAGGTAAATCGGTGGGTGTTAACGCCATGATTATGAGTATATTACTCAAATCAACACCGGATCAGGTGCGTATGTTGTTAGTGGATCCAAAAATGTTAGAACTATCGATCTATGATGGTATTCCACATTTATTAGCACCGGTTATTACAGACATGAAAGAGGCGGCTGGAGGGCTGCGCTGGTGTGTTGCTGAGATGGAGCGCCGTTATCGTCTGATGGCCTCTCAAGGAGTAAGAAACCTGGCAGGTTTTAATACTAAGGTCACCTCTGGAGAGCCTGTTTTTGATCCTATTTGGATGCCAGATGAGGCTAATGGAGAGAACGTAGATGATCGTCCTTACCTAGAACCCTTGCCTTATATTGTGGTCGTGGTTGATGAATTCGCAGACATGATTATGGTAGTGGGCAAAAAGGTTGAGGAACTCATTGCTCGCATCGCTCAAAAGGCTAGAGCGGCTGGCATACATCTAATACTGGCAACCCAGAGACCTTCAGTTGATGTAATTACGGGTCTTATCAAAGCCAACGTGCCCACTCGAATTGCGTTTCAAGTCAGTTCTAAAATTGATTCGCGGACTATACTTGACCAAGGTGGAGCAGAAAGTTTGTTAGGCCATGGTGATATGCTCTATTTACCACCTGGTAAAAGCACTCCTGAGCGAGTGCATGGTGCTTTTGTGAGTGATGATGAAGTGCATAGAGTTGTTGAGGCTTGGAAGGAAAGAGGGGCGCCACAGTTTATTGAAGCTATTGTCGAAGGTAACTATGATCAAGAGGTTGGTTTTGGCTTGGCGTCTTCTGAAGGTGCGTTTGAAGAAGATAAAGATCGTTTATACGATGAAGCGGTGGCCTTTATCACGGAAACACGTCGGGCTTCAATCTCTTCTGTGCAGCGCAAGTTCAAGATAGGCTATAACCGTGCAGCGCGCATGATCGAGGCCATGGAGGCTGCTGGGGTTATTTCACCCCCTGCCCATAATGGCGCTCGAGAAGTTCTTGCTCCACCCCCTCCGAGGGATTAACTACCTCTTTTTAAAGGATTTATCATGCGTTTAGCTATTTTTTTGTTAACTGTGACTCTTGCTGGGTCTAGCCTAGCCCAGACCGCTGCCCAATCTCTAAGCCAACAACTAGGGCGACAAACCAATATCCAAGCTGATTTTGTACAATACGTATTAGATGCCAGTGGTAGTCGGTTACAAGAAACTCATGGGCGTATGGTGTTAGCCCACCCTAACCAGTTTTGGTGGCAGACAGCAGATCCATTTGCGCAATTACTGGTGAGTAATGGTGAACGTCTGTGGATCTATGACGAAGATCTACAGCAGGTCACCATTCAGGCTATAGACCCACTGAGAACCAGCACTCCCGCGCTACTGCTCAGTGGCAATAGCACAGATATTGGAGCTGAATTTAAAGTCGTGGTTAATCATGTGGACGACGATCTAGTGCTATATTATCTCACCCCAAAAGACCCAGAAAGCTTATACAAAAGCTTAAGGCTAAATTTTAAAAATAACCAATTATTAGAGATGCAGTTGGAAGATACAATGCATCAGAAAACTAGCCTTAATTTCAGCAATATGGTGTTTGACCCTCAGATAGATCAACAATTATTTGAGTTCACTATTCCTGAGGGCACAGACGTATTAGAACTGGACCAGTTTTGAAAAACGACTTATTTGCACAAGCATTGACAGGCTATCAGCCCTTGGCCAGTCGCATGCGTCCGCAAACCTTGGCCCAGTTTGTAGGACAAGGTCATCTCTTAGGTGAGGGCAAGAGCCTCGGCAGAGCGCTTTCCCAAGGGTTGCTGCATAGCATGATTCTCTGGGGTCCTCCTGGTGTTGGTAAAACCACCTTAGCAAGACTAATGAGCCAAGTGAGTGATGCTCATTTTATGACTCTATCTGCAGTTATGTCGGGGGTTAAAGACATTCGTGCTGCAGTGTTAGAAGCACAACAGGTGCGTGCACAATCGGGCCGGGATAGTGTGTTATTTGTGGACGAAGTGCACCGATTTAATAAGTCTCAACAGGACGCATTTTTACCTTACATCGAGGATGGAACCTTTATTTTTGTCGGTGCTACGACTGAAAATCCAGCCTTTGAGCTCAATAATGCGCTCATGTCACGGGCTAGGGTTTATGTATTAAAGTCATTATCTGAAGTTGACCTAGCGGCATTATTACAACAAGCTTTCACTGACCTAGATCGTGGACTGGGTCAGTTGAATATTGACATTAAAGAGCCTCAACGAAAACTGTTATTACAAGCCGCAGATGGTGATGCTAGACGATTGCTTAATTTATTAGAAATTTCCACAGATTTAGCAGACCAAAAAGATGGCCAGTTAGTGATTGATAATGGAGTCTTAGAACAAGTACTCCAAACTAGCCCCAAACGCTTTGATAAAGGTGGAGATATTTTCTATGATCAGATTTCAGCCTTTCATAAGTCAGTACGCGGTTCTGATCCAAGTGGGGCTTTGTATTGGTTAGCCCGCATGATTGATGCTGGTTGTGACCCGCTCTATATTGCTCGGCGTTTATTAGCCATTGCCTCAGAAGACATCGGGAACGCTGACCCCCGAGCACTTCAAGTCGCCGTTAATGCATGGCAAGTGTTCGAAAGAGTGGGGCCTGCAGAGGGTAATCGTGCCATCGCCCATGCGGCTGTTTATTGTGCCTGTGCGGCGAAGAGTAACGCGGTTGACACCGCATTTAAAGCAGCCATGAAATTGGCCAGAGAAGAACCCAGTTACGACGTCCCTAATCACCTTCGCAACGCTCCTACAAGTCTGGCCCAATCTTTGGGCCATGGCGCAGACTATCGCTACGCTCACCAAGAGCCAATGGCATTTGCTGCAGGAGAAAATTATTTGCCAGAAGCCCTTGCACAGCATGTTTTATATCATCCTAGTGACCGAGGAGTTGAAAATAAAATCAAAGAAAAGTTAGAAAAACTCACTCAACTAAATAAAAATAGTGAACAACAGCGTTATAAATAGCATCACATGTAAGTTATAATATGGTGACATAATCAGTGGGGGAGAACGTTATCGGAGTCCAGTTAATCGCCATCGCCTGTGGCGGTGCTATTGGTGCCTTAAGCCGTTTTGGGCTGCAGCAATGGTTGGCACCCATGTATAGTGGACGCTTTCCCTTGGCCATTTTTATTGCCAATTCCATTGGATCCTTGTGCATAGGTTTAATTTATGTGCTGATCGTAGAGAGAGGAATGCTGCCTGAGGTTTGGCGAGCTTTCTTGATGGTGGGTTTGCTAGGAGCCTTTACTACTTTTTCTGCCTTTTCATTGGACAGTTTGCGCCTTATTGAACAAGGTGAGGGTTTAATCGCCCTGAGTAATATTTTTGCTAATGTTGTCGTAGGCTTAATTAGTGCCTTTATTGGTATGTCTATAGGTCGCTGGTTATGAAATTATCTTTTACCCCATACTCATTATTGTTTCACCCTAGGAATACTCCATGTTAGACCAAAAATTGGTTCGAAATAACCTTCAAGAAGTGGCTGATAAGTTAATTAAAAAGGGCTTTAAACTTGATGTAGCTAAACTAAACAGTTTAGAGGAATCCCGTAAACAGCTACAAATTGATACGGAAAACTTACAAAGTGAGCGTAATTCAAAGTCTAAAGAAATTGGTAAGCTAAAAGCCCAAGGTGAAGATACAACCGGGGTTATGGCGGCAGTAAGTGCCTTTGGCACCCAATTAGATGCTAAAAAAATCGAATTGAAGGCCGTCCAAGATCGCCTTAACATTATGTTAATGGAAATACCCAATATTCCCCATGAGAGTGTTCCTCCTGGAGCAGATGAGGAAGATAACCAAGAAGTTTTAACCTGGGGCCAAAAGCCAAGCTTTAATTTTACCGTAAAAGATCATGTTGATTTAGGCGAGGGCTTGGGTGGACTGGATTTTGGAGCGGCGATTAAAGTCACGGGAGCTCGTTTCATGGTGCTTAAAGGGCCGCTGGCCCGTCTGCATCGTGCCTTAATTCAATTCATGCTCAATAACCACATTCATGAACATGGGTATGAAGAGGTTTACGTTCCCTACTTAGTGAATGCAGATTCTTTAAGGGGTACTGGACAACTGCCAAAGTTTGAAGAAGATTTGTTTAAAGTTCCAGGAGAGCGAGATTTGTATCTCATTCCCACAGCTGAGGTTCCAGTGACTAATCTAGTGCGTGACGAAATAGTGGATGCCAGCAAGTTACCATTACGTTTCACTTGCCATACACCCTGCTTTCGCAGTGAAGCTGGCAGTCATGGACGAGATACCCGCGGCTTAGTGCGACAGCATCAATTCGAAAAGGTAGAAATGGTACAGATGGTTAGACCAAGTGAGTCCACAGCCGCCTTAGAAGAGTTGACAGACCATGCAGAAAACATATTGAAAAGCCTTGGTTTAGCTTACCGTAAAGTCATTTTATGCGGTGGTGATTTAGGATTTTCAGCGATCAAAACATACGATTTAGAAGTATGGCTGCCAGGCCAAGAGAAATACCGCGAAATTTCTTCATGTTCTAACATGGGTGACTTCCAAGCACGCAGAATGCAGGCTCGATGGCGCAATCCAGAGACTGGGAAACCAGAGTTATTGCACACCCTCAACGGATCTGGGTTAGCCGTAGGGCGCACTTTATTGGCCATTTTAGAAAATTATCAACAAGCAGATGGCAGTGTTCTTGTGCCAGAGGCATTGGCCCCCTATATGGGTGGGCTGAGTGTGCTTGTGCCTGCAGACTAACTTTATTCAGTTGACGTTAAGAAGGCCCTTAAAGGCAGTTTGTGGGTCGAGGTAGGCCTGCTATTTTAGCCACTAATTTTGCAGGGCTGCCTGGGAACAGGGTTAACAAATGAATACTGTTACCTTTATCGATGCTGATATTTTTTTTGACAATTTTAACTAAAATGCGCATAGCAGGAGAAATGCCCGTATCTGCATAAAAAACCCGCAGGGCATCAATGACTTCCCAGTGTTCGACGTTTAAGGTGATATTCTCGCTCTGAGCTAACCACTGGGCAACCTCAGGAGTCCAGTCGTTGAGGTGTTTTAAATAACCCTCCTTATCTGTTTCTAATTGCATATCACCAACTTACAGAAGTAGGGTAGAGTGCCGTTAAGCTGACTAAGTCTGACATTTCAATAAACTGCACTTGATTATTCTTATCCTCCGTCAGTCCTCGCTCATGGCCATGCTGTGCTAAAACATAAACAGATCGCGCAGAAAATTCCGTGAGGTGTTTGCTAAGTAGCACATAAACACCATCATCCATGAAGGCATACGCGTCTTCCGCACCACTTCGATCAACTAGCTTAGAAAGTTCATCAGCGTTAAGGTGGCGGGCAATAATATGCAAGATAGCCATGGTTAAAATACCAAATGTTGATCGTATTGAGTGTATAAAGAAGCCACCTTAGAGCGATCTATTACCGTGACTGTCTGGCTTAGATCAGTGGCCAGAAGACCGAACTGCTCAAGGGACTGTTGTTCTACCCAGAGTTGGTGAATGTCGTACATTTCTAGGGCACAAAGAATTTTTCCAATATGCTTATAGGAAGAGGGGAGATGGCTGGGGGGTAACAGCTGTAACACGCCGTCATCAATGAACAAGATGCCAGGGGATTGTTCAAAAGCAGCTAACACTAAAGTCACATCTAAGGATTCCTTAGCGGCCTGAAGGCCATAGGGAGTCGACCTTAGGGTCATTAAACACGCCATGAGCTATCCCCCAAAACTAACTAACCTATCGCACTCTGCAGAAGCAGCGGCAAGCTGACCAAGTCCCACTAGGGTAAATCGAGCGGCCAAATTATCACCTCTAAGTTCGTAACGATTCGCTTCTTGCTGATCGACGACGCCCGCTTGAAGAGCAGCAGCTATGCACACCCCAAGCTCAAGATCATGGTCGATGCTCAACTGCTGCCATAAAGTCGTTAGGTTAGTCTCATCCTGGGGCATCACTTTTAACCCTGAAGCTAAATAGACACCCTGTTGATAAAAGAATACCCTTATTACTTGATGTCCTTGTAGTAATAGCTCTTTAGTGAAGCAAAACGCAGACAAGGCTTGGCTTTGTTGATCAGCACCACAGCGTACCACAATGGTATAGGTTAAAGAGCCTGTATTGGGAGCAGAAGGTTTTACTGTTGTTAAATTAGGCATATACAAAAACCCCGCCAAAAGGCGGGGCTCCACAATCAGTTAACAAACTAACCTGATTAATCATCACCACTCAAGGCACCCGTCAAGTGCAACAACATCATAAACAAGTTATAAATATTAAGGTATAAACTGACGGTCATCATGACGTAGTTAGTTTCACCGCCATTCACCATGCGGCTAGTGTCATACAATATAAAACCAGAAAAGACGAGAACTCCAACTGCACTAATCGCTAGAGATAACGCCGGAATGGCAAAGAAAATATTAGCCAATGAGGCGATGATCACAAGGATCAAACCAATCATCAAAAAACCACCCATAAAGCTAAAGTCTTTGCGACTCGAAATGGCATAAGCAGACAATCCCAAGAAGGTAATTCCGGTCATGGATAAGGCTGTCATCACGATGTCACCACCGTTGGCCATGCCCAAGTAAAAATTAACGATAGGGCCTGCCGTATAGCCAAGAAATCCAGTAAAAAAGAATACCAACGGGATTGATAAAGCAGAATTTCTAAATTTTTGCAGAGCAAATAATGTACCAAACAATACTACGAGTTGGATGATCCAATTCACAGGGGCTGCATTACTCGCAATGGCCATGGTTGCAGTGATAGCACTGAAAATCAGTGTCATAGAAAGTAGGGCATAAGTGTTACGCAGTACCTTATTGGTCGCTAACGCAGATTCTTGAGCGCTGCTTGAAACTTGAATTTGATCTTGCATGTAATAAATCCTCATTAAACTTTAGCGATTATTGTAATCTAACTAGCTAGAGATACTAGTTTATTTACAAAATATTTTGTAAATATTAGCAAATACAACTACTTAATATTAGTAATAACGTAATTTAACGTGAAAATCACGAGTTTAAACAGCGCAAAGGCCTAGATGGAAGTCATGAAAACACTTTGAAGTGTTTTATTAAAAGGCTATACTCATCCCTAACTATACTCAAGAGTATTAAATTTAATGCCACTTTCTCATGCTCACTTCAACATTGGCCAGGTTGTACAACATAAACATTATGGCTTTCGTGGGGTCGTTTTTGATGTGGATTTTGAGTATTCACTCGACGAGCAATGGTATCAAGCAGCCTGCAAAGCGATGGAAGGTTTAGGTCAGCCACCGATTGCAAAGAACCAACCGTTTTATCACTTGTTAACCGACGGCAGTGTTCACGAGTCCTATGTATCTCAGCAGAACTTATGCGCAGCCATGGATGTGGCGCCAGTGCAGCACGCAGGCCTAGAAGCATTGTTTACCATCACCAATGGCCAATATATACATCGATACAGTGTCAATTAACCATCTTGTAGACAGAGTAATGTAACTAAACAAGCCATCTTAGGGTTACATTAGGGTCAGGTTAGTTGAATTTAATGCAAACTTTCCAAATCTAACGAATTAAAGAGCACGAAAAGACACTATTTAAAGCCAACTTTTGTTGGTTTTTTTATGGGTTAAAATTAATGCGCCTGACCAAGTCACGAACTAATGTCTGTTGTTCACTTGACAAGGCAGCCATGTTCAGTATTAATTCGGCTTCGTCGTCATTGTCAGTGTAGAAATATGGTACTGGCGCGCCAAGAGTCAAGGCTAATTGACATAAGGTTGCGTAATCAGGCACGTGCTTACCACGTTCATACTGATTCATGCGCGCGCTTGCTGACGCTTCGTCTATGCCTGCTGCGATGCCCAAGCTGCGTTGTGAAAGGTTGAGCTTGAGACGCGCAGCCTTAAGTCGGCGTGGTACAGGACAGGACAGTGGGTCATGCACAAGGGTTTGAATAGGTGTAACCACAATAGCTAATTAGAACGTAACAGTAAAAGAGTGTGATAAGTATACCGAGGGCGCCATTTATAATCCATATATAACTTCGTATAATGTATATTATGTTAAATTAAAGAAGAACACAGAATACCGAGCGGTAAACGTCAACAATATTAGCTAGTTATTCGAAGCCATCATCTCTATACTGTACGCACATACAGTAATTAATATTATGGATAAACCATGACAATTCGCACAGTACATCAGGTCATTAACAAAACAGGAACAGTAATTGGAGAATTCATGGATATTAAATTAGCGAAGGATTTAGACAACCGCACTGATGTCCTTTATTTTATCGCTGATCTAATCGAAAGCGCTGGCATCGATGAAACCACTGCAGAAAAAGTTGCTGATGTCATGCTTGAAGACAGCACTCGTAAACAACTCCTAAACCAACTAAAATCAGTCAAAGACCTACCCTCTATCAGCTCAGAGACTTAAAACTAGTGCCACAGCAACGACAGCAATTTATAAATTGGGCCTTATTAGTATCCCTTGTGGCTTTATGGGGCACTTCTTTTTTAGGCATAAAAATAAGTCTTCGCTCGTTCACTCCTGATCAGATCGTGGTATTGAGGCTGTCTATTGGCGCTATCGTGCTCATCGTGTTCATGCTGGCCCGTGGGAAAATGTTACCTAAAAACCCGATTGCATGGGCCCACTTTATGCTCTTAGGACTGGTTGGCAATGTGTTACCTTTTTGGTTGATTGCTAAAGGGCAAATGTTTGTTACTTCAGGTATGGCTGGGCTTTTGATGGCATTCATGCCTTTAATGACGTTAATTTTAGCCCATTTCTTTATTGCTGATGAAAACCTTAATCGCAACAAATTATTGGGTTTTGTACTTGGAATCTCTGGCATCACATTAATATTAGGACCCACCATTTTAGGATCTGAAAACAGTCTTTTAGGCTGCTTGTTAGTTCTGTCAGCAGCCGTTCTATATGCCACGAACACGATTATTGCTCGACGCTTACCCACCTACAACTCTGCGGTGGTTAGCACGGGTGTGACTATCTGTGCGGCGTTAATCAGCTTCATGATCTGGCCTTCGGTGCTCAGTATTGATTGGCCACAAGTATCAAACTTCGCTTTGGTCACGATTATTTGGCTTGGAGTTTTTCCTACGGGTGTTGCTGCTATTATTTTCTTTGTTCTTATACGGCGGGCTGGGCCGACTTTTTTGTCCAATATCAACTACCTTATTCCTTTAGTGGCTTATTTTACAGGCGCGTTAGTGCTCGGAGAGCTGATAGTTTGGCACGATATGATAGCCTTAGCTGCTATCCTGTTTGGCATTGCGGTGAGTCGACGTTCCGTACCTAGTAGCTGAGTCAATATAGAATCATAACCTCAATTTTTAGCAATGCCCTGTAGTATTGCAAACTGAACAATACTAAAATTTGTTTCAAGCTTCAGCTTTTTCATGATACTAGATCGATGAGAATGTATCGTTTTGTGACTTAAGCTCATATCTTGACCGATCTCTACAGCTGTGCGCCCTTCTGCCAACAACGAAAATACTTGAAATTCCCTTGGCGTTAACTTATTGATTGCGGCTTCGTCGCTACCGGGCGTTTTATTGATTTCACGCATCACCTGATTAGTGACAAAAGTCTCTCCCCTGTGCACCTTACGAATCGCTTGAATGAGTTCTTGTGGCCCACAGCGCTTACTCAAATAGCCTTGTGCACCTGCCGCTAATACACGAGAAGGAAAAGGCTCTGTTTCATGCACTGTTAGGGCAATTATTTTTTCTTTAGCGTTGCGTTTACGCAAGCGCCCTATGGCTTCTAAGCCACCAATACCAGGCATATTAATGTCCATGATAATGACATCAGGCCTTAAATCGTGTGCTAATTGATAGGATTCTTCACCACTTTGAGCTTCTGCCAGGACTCTAATATCACTCGTGGTTTCAATTAAACGTCGGAATCCAACCCGGACGATTTGATGGTCATCAACTAACAATACCGTGATTGACTTTGACATATATCTACATTGACCCCAATCCTAGCTGCTGTGCAGTAGTCTTTAAAATTTGATTTAAATCTGCAAACAGATTTACTTACATCAATATTTCAAAGTATTAGTTTGGGCCGTTAGAACCATTACCGGCTGTATTTAACTTCTGATTTAATATATTAATTTTAAAACCGACGATGGCTATAAAAGATTGCCGATACTGCGGGTTAGTAACACTCATATGATCAGTGTGCAAAATGTGCCATTTGTAGCAAGATTCGCTCATCCACTTTAGAACACGAACTTGTCTATTTTTAAGATTGACTACCAAAATGCCCATGTTATTTCTGCCTTTTCTTTCTAAGATGAAAGTATCAGATAACAATCAAATTAACTGATGTGTGCGTGAGAAGCAACAAAGAATGTTTATTAATGAGATCCGTGAGATCTAATGTCGTTGGATTTAGTTTTAGTGTAATCAAGAACCTAATAATCGATTTGATTACATTTTTCCTATACAGCCGACGGACGAGACAACACCTATATGGCCACATCAAACAATTTAGCTAAATCAAAAAACACACTTGGGTGTTGGCTTACATGTCCTTTTTGAGCTGCGTCCATGCCGCGCTTAAGTACAACATCATAGACCATAGCGTCAAGGCCGCAGCAGCATAGAGCATGATTAAGCCAAGGCTAGCAATGAGTGTTCCAGGTGGCGTAGCAAGTAAAAATACAATAGAGCCCATTTGCATGGTGGTTTTGACTTTTCCAATGTAAGAGACTGCCATATGAGCCCCTTTTCCTGTTTCTGCCATCCATTCACGCAAAGCCGAAATAACAATCTCACGACTAATAATAATAATTGCTGGTACCGTTAACCATAACTCAGAATAGGATTCAACGAGCACAACCAAGGCGACGGCTACTGTAACTTTATCTGCAACAGGATCTAAAAATGCACCAAAGGCAGTGGTTTGATTAAGTTTTCGAGCTAAGAAACCATCTAACCAATCGGTTGCCGCTGCCAGCATGAACAAACCAGATGCCCATAAAAATCGACTTTCTGATGGCCAATAATAGGCGATCAAAATAAAGGGAATTAACACCAAACGAAACAGTGTCAGCAAATTAGGGATATTCAACATAATCAATCGTTTAGCTTAGTGGGTGTGTCTAGGGTGCCATTCTAGCCTATCCGTCTTCACCCCGTAAAGAACGATAAATTGTATCGGCCATTTCTGCACTAATTCCCTTCACTTTGGTCAATTCGTCAATACTGGCCTTGGTTAAGTCCTGCATGCCACCAAAATGGCTCAATAAGGCTTGACGACGTTTTGGCCCTACTCCATCAATCTGTTGTAGATTAGATTGGGTGCGTTTCTTATTTCTCCGAGCCCGATGTCCAGTAATAGCAAACCGATGACTCTCATCCCTGATATGCTGCAATAAATGCAAGGCTGAGGAATCATCTGGTAGGGCAATCTCTTCCCCTGTCCAACCATTAAATAGCCGCTCAAAACCTGCTTTACGAGTATCTCCTTTAGCTACGCCTAAGACATAAAGGTCTTGTAACTGAAGTTCAGATAACACTTGAATCGCTTGAGTGATCTGGCCCTTTCCACCATCCACAATCAACAGATCAGGCATGACCCCCTGATTTTCTTTAAGTCTGGTGTAACGTCTAGTAATCGCTTGCGACATGGCTGCATAGTCATCGCCTGGAGTAATACCCTCAATATTAAAGGTACGATAATCTGATTTTTTAGGTCCACCTTGATCAAATACGACACAGGAGGCCACGGTCGCCTCACCACTAGAGTGGCTGATATCAAAGCACTCTAAACGTTCTGGCATTTGCGATAGATCGAGGGCTTCTTGCAAGGCTGCAAAACGAGAGACCTGAGTTTGTTTGTTAGCAACGTAACTCAATAATGCTTGGTCTGCATTAGTTTGGGCGAGTCGAAGCCATTGGGCGCGCGGCCCCCTGACTTTACTGATCACTTTAAAACCATGCTCGGCTCGTTGAGCAATCGCCAAAGCTATGGTTTGTTGCGCTTCTTCAGCATCACTTACAAGCACCTCATCAGGAATTTCTCGATACTGGCCTGATAAGTAATACTGACCTAAAAATGCGGTCAAAATTTCTGATTTGAGCTCTTCTAAACCCATCTTTGGATAAAAGTTTTTACTGCCAATCACGCGGCCAGATCGAACCATTAATTGATGAATGCATATACCTGCCTGTGAGCCTGCTGCAGCGAATATATCTAGATTACCTCGCTTTGAAACCACATGCTGCTGCTCTTGAACCTGTCGAAGAAAACCTAATTGGTCCCTTAGTTGAGCTGCAGACTCAAATTTGAGCTGTTCAGCTGCAAGCTCCATTTTTTGACTAACTTCGTCTAATAATTGTTGGTTCTTACCCTCTAAGTATAAGGTCGCGTGACGCAGGTCTGCGGCATAGTCTTGCTGACTAATTTCACCTGTGCAGGGACCACTGCAACGATCAATTTGAAACTGTAAACAGGGGCGTTGACGGTTTGCAAAAAATGCATCTTCACATTGGCGTATACGAAAAATACGCTGCATCAAATTAAGACTTTCCCGCACGGCTCCAGCACTGGTATATGGGCCAAAATAACGACCCTTGCGTTTTTTTCCTCCCCTGACGTATTGCATTGCTGGGTAATCATGTTGATCAGAGATGTAAACGTAGGGATACGATTTATCGTCCCTCAAGGAGATATTGTAGGGTGGTTTTAAACGCTTGATAAGTGTGTTTTCAAGCAGCAGTGCTTCACTTTCACTGTGCGTTAGCGTGACTTCTATAAAAACAACTTTAGACACCATCAACTGCGTTTTAGTATTGTGACTTTTACCTCTAAAGTAGCTACTGACTCGGTTTCTTAGATTGACCGCTTTACCAACATAAATGACCTCACTATCAGCATCAAACATGCGATATACGCCCGGGCGCAGTGGCAACTGTTTAAGGTATTCTTGAATATCAAAATGTTTGGCAAGATTCTGAGTCATAGTCAATTAATTAACCCGTCTTGAACGTTTATTTTCACTCATATGAAAGTGTGTTGCTTGCTTATAAATTTCATCAATTTGTTCATGACTTTCAGTAGTAATCCCTGCCCCATGAGATAAGGAAACTTCTAAATAAACACCTATCTCCGCATAATAGTATAAACGCGCATTAAAGGACTGCGCTCGGCGCATTTTATTAAAAGCGATTTGAGCACCGTTTACTATAATATGGTTGATATCTGTATTCATAATTCAACACAACAGCTTACCTAATGTAGTTGTTCATTCTACCTTATCTACCCTCCACCTACTCCCCATAAGTTAGTAAAATTCAATATTCTACCCATCATTCTTTTGCGTTATACTAATTCACTTTTGCAAGGCATAAATATGACAATCACATACGCACAAGCCATTTCCGTGCATGAACAAGCCGATTTATTAGTCAGCGGTGAAACCATAGCTAAGAGTATTGAGAACATGGCGGCAGATATTACTGCGGCCTTGTCTAAAGAAATGCCTTTAGTGTTGTGCGTGCTCAATGGGGGATTGATCCCCATGGCGCAGCTTCTACTAAAATTGCAATTCCCCTTAGAAACCGACTACCTCCACGCTACACGCTATGGCAAAAAAACAGTTGGCACTAATCTGTCATGGCTAGCCCGCCCCAGTATCGATATTAATAATCGGACCGTGCTTGTGGTAGATGATATTTATGACGAAGGCCATACACTTGCAGCGATTTGTGAATATTTGAAAGAAGCAGGTGCTAAAAATGTATACGCGGCGGCGTTATTAAATAAGGTTCATGATCGCAAAGTAGACTATGTGCCAGATTTTATTGGCTTAGACGTAGAAGACCGCTTTGTTTATGGCTTTGGCATGGACTACCAAGGTTACCTCCGCAACGTTGATGGTATTTATGCTGTTAAAGATATGTAATGGACCAGCTCAGACACAAAAAAGGCAGCTTAAGCTGCCTTTTCCCCACGTGTTAACCTATATTATGGTTAGAACGTTTCTATGACGGCCTGAGTGTTTAACGAACCCTCAAGTAGCTTTATGTCAGCCTGACCTTGGAGGCGAGTTAACGCCGCAGATAAAGCTAAGCGCTGCTCTGCTGTTTGTTCATCGGGGTTAGCGTCCGTCACGCTTTGCACTTGGATAATGCTCACATCTCCAGTGAAGTTAGGTGCGGTGCCGTAACTTACACCAGAATCAGCGCGGGGTAAGCCAAATGCTGATTGAACTAATAAGCTGCTGATTTGATCTGAACTACGAGCAACACCATTAAACTGTTGCCAAGCTAACCCTTCAGTAATGGCAACAGAAGCCATATCAGTACCATTTTTTAGTTCTTCAACGTAGGCTTTTACTTTGATCTCCAAGGCTTCTGAGGCCTTTCTAGAGACCAACTGCTGGGTAATATTGTCCTCAACATCTGCCATGGGCTGTTGCGCTGATTCATTGTGTTGGTTCACTCTAATCACAACCAGTTTATCCGAAGACAATTCTAGTACGTTAGAGTTATTACCTTGTACCAATACATCATCCGTAAAAGCAGCACTCACGACACGCTCATGGCTAGCGATGCCTTCGCCCCCTTGGCGTCCAAATAATTTACTCGTTTGCACACTCAATCCAAGCGCATCCGCTACTTCTAATAGATCTGGAGAAGAAAAAGCAATGTCTGCCATTTCCTCGCTCGCAGCAACGAACAAATTTTCAGCGCCAGACTGCTTTAATACTAAACTAAGCGACTGTTCCTGCTCTTCAAAACTTGGCTGAGCGCTGGCATCCTGGGCTTGGGCATAGAGGATTTGAACACCGAACTCTGTCACTGTTGGAACACTGTAAGTACCCGGTTGTAGTTCAAAAAGTGCACTGTCAAAAGCTTCACCAAACTCACCTTGGGCCAATAAACCAATATATCCACCATCAGCAGAGGTGCTGTCATCTTCAGAAAACTTTTGAGCTGCGCTGGTAAAATCTAGACCTTGCTCAAGTTGATTATAGGCCACCTCTGCCAACTCTAATGCTTGGTCTTCAGTCTGGGAGTCGTTCACCAAAAACAGAATGTGTGACGCTTCGATATCAGTTTGTTCTGATGCGAGTTGCTGAGCGTCAAGGTAAGCTTTTCTTAGGTCGTCCTGTGTGACTTCGACTTGGTCATAAAAGTCGCTTTTATTTAATTCCACAAAACTAACGCTAAGGTTTTCAGCTGTCATAAACCTCGATTTGTTTTCTACATAATAGGTTTCAATTTCTTTTGGATCCAAGGAAACCGTTAATTTTTCTGCCGCGATGGGCAGGGTTAAAACGGCTATATTACGCGTCTGACCATCAAGACTCGCTACCAGATCAGCATCAGCTTCAAGTGTAAACGCACTCCCCGTTATCGCTTGTTGTACCTGGCTTATCAAACTACCCCGCTTTAGTTGTTGCCGATAAGTAGTGGGGGTTAAACCAAAATTTCTCAACAATGATTCAAATAGCTCTCGATTAAACACGCCATTAACTTGAAAGTCTTCGGATTGGACAATCATTTGATCAACGGCTGCATCCGATAAAGCAATTGCATTATTCTGGGTGTACTGAAGCATCACCCGTTGACCAATGAGTTGCTGCAAAGCAGCAGATTGGATGGCTTGCTGGTTGAGAGTAACAGGATCAATATCTGGATTACTTGCTAAGATTTGTCGACGCTGTAGTTCTGAGGTCTGAAGCAATTCTTGCAAACTGATCTCTTCACCGTTGACTTCTGCAGGCGCACTATTGTCTGATGAAACAGTCCATAGGGCATCTGCGCCCCATATTACAAAGGTAAAGGCAATAAGACTTACCAAAATTTTGGATACGATACCTTTTGAGTTATCACGGATATTCTGTAGCATGGTAGGTGACTTCTATAGCCTTGAAGGCTGTTTATTAAGGTTCTACAAACACAAAACGCATTCAAAAGAATGCGTTTTTCTAAACTAATGGACCAAAGATCTTAACCTAAAATTAATGCGTCCATCTAGTACAGTATTCTGTCTTAGTTATTGACCGCATCTTTCAAAGCTTTACCAGCTTTGAAGCTAGGAATGTTAGCAGCGGCAATTTGAATGGCAGCGCCAGTTTGTGGATTACGACCTGTGCGAGCGGCGCGAGCCTTTACAGAGAAGGTACCAAAACCCACTAAAGAAACAGATTCACCATCTTTAAGAGCGCCTGTAACAGCACCGATAACGGCATCTAGAGCACGACCAGCAGCAGCCTTTGAAAGATCAGCATCCGCTGTAATGGCTTCAATCAGTTCAGATTTATTCACTTTAATCCCCTTATATTTTAAAAAACTTTAATGACCCACTCCAGTAGATCTTTTTTTCTTATGATGTACTATTTCAGCCCAAATCACCGAAGTACAATTTATACCAACTTGTCCAAACCCTTGTCAAGGAAGGCTTTGAATTTAATCTAAAGAACATACTAATGGGTACTGACGACTCCATTTCCTGACACTTTCTTTACACTATCACCACCCAATTCACCTTCGTCTACTAAAAGTGCGGTAGGGGGGAATTGTAAAGCTAAATCTAGTACTTCGTCTATCCATTTAACAGGTTTTATGGATAAATCTGCTTTTATATTATCCGGAATCTCTTTCAAATCCCTTTCGTTCTCCTCTGGGATAATAATTGTCTTAATGCCACCCCTGTGAGCCGCCAAAAGCTTTTCTTTCAAACCTCCGATAGGCAATACCTGTCCGCGCAAAGTAATCTCACCAGTCATAGCGACATCTGCGCGCACAGGAATTCCAGTAAGAACAGATACCAACGCCGTACACATTCCCACACCTGCACTTGGACCATCTTTAGGTGTGGCCCCTTCAGGCACATGAATATGTATATCAGTCTTCTCATGAAAATCTGTTTTTATACCTAAACCAGATGCCCTTCCACGCACTACTGTTAAGGCCGCCTGAATCGACTCTTGCATCACATCACCAAGAGATCCAGTTTTTACTAAACGGCCCTTACCCGGCACTACAGCCGACTCAATGGTCAAAATATCACCACCTACAGAAGTCCAGGCTAAACCATTCACATGGCCGACCCGATCTTCGACATCTGCCTGCCCAAAGCTATGCTTGCGCACGCCGGAGTAGAGCTCCAAATTCTCTGCATTAACATTCTTAGAAGGGCTGTCATTGGCCGTTGTATGGCCTGATAAAAGGTGTTCTTTGACCACTTTCCGACAAATTTTAGCAATCTCACGCTCTAAGCTACGCACCCCTGCTTCGCGAGTGTAGTAGCGGATCAGATCAACAATAGCATCATCTTTTAACGCCAACTCTGTTGGTGATAATCCGTTCGCTGCGAGTTGTTTAGTGAGTAAATACCGCTTTGCTATACTTAACTTTTCATCTTCTGTGTAGCCTGGAATTCTTATGATTTCCATGCGGTCCAATAAAGGCCCAGGTATGTTCATAGTGTTCGCAGTACAAACAAACATAACACTGGACAGATCATAATCAACCTCTAAATAATGATCATTAAAGGTATTATTTTGTTCTGGGTCTAACACTTCAAGCAAAGCAGAGGCTGGGTCTCCCCTGCTATCCATGCCCATTTTATCAATTTCATCTAATAAGAATAATGGGTTTGCAACACCGACCTTAGACATTTTTTGAACTAACTTACCCGGCAAAGACCCAATATAAGTGCGTCGATGACCACGAATTTCAGCCTCATCTCGAACACCACCTAAGGCCATACGCACGTACTGGCGCCCCGTCGCTCTCGCTATGGACTTTCCTAGAGACGTTTTACCTACACCAGGAGGCCCAACCAAGCATAGAATAGAGCCTTTAACTTTTTTAACCCGTTGCTGTACTGCTAAATATTCAAGGATCCGTTCTTTGACTTCAGACAAACCATAGTGATCTTCTTCTAAGACAGACGTGGCTTTAGCTAAATCATGTTTCAGGCGACTCTTCTTCTTCCATGGGATAGTCACCATCCAATCAATATAACTTCTTACTACCGTCGCTTCGGCAGACATGGGGGACATATTTTTAAGCTTATTCAGCTCATTTTGTGACTTTTCTTTCGCTTCAGCAGGCATACCTGCGTTGTTTATTTTATTTTGTAGCTCTTCTAAATCATTAGGAGCAGCATCATCAATATCACCAAGTTCTTTTTGTATGGCTTTAATTTGCTCATTCAAATAGTATTCACGCTGGCTCTTTTCCATCTGCTTCTTGACTCTGCCCCGAATGCGCTTTTCTACTTTGACTAGATCAATTTCACCTTCCATTTGCCCCATTAAACGTTCAAGTCTCTGAGTCAGGTCACCCATTTCTAGGAGGTGTTGCTTCTCTTCAAGTTTCAAGTTCATCTGTGAGGCAATGGTGTCAGCCAGACGGCTTGGGTCATCAATATTAGTGATGGATGACATGACGTCGCTTGATATCTTTTTACTCAGCTTCACATACTGCTCAAACTGAGCCATTAATGTATGCGCTAACGCCTTGCGCTCACCTTCTGAAGGCTCGGCATCATCAATGGTCAATACACTAGCAGTGAAGAAACCTTCAGTCTCATCCACCTGCTTGATCTTTACACGTTGCTCGCCTTCCACTAAAACCTTCACTGTTCCATCTGGGAGCTTTAATAATTGTAAAATACGCGCTGAGGTCCCAACTTCAAATAAATCTTCTACTTTAGGGTCATCTACAGTGGCACTTTTTTGCGCGACCACAACAATCGCCTTATCAGCGGCCATGGCGTGCTCTAATGCATCAATTGAATTCTGGCGACCCACAAAAAGAGGAATAACCATGTGTGGGTAAACCACAACATCACGCAATGGAATAAGTGGAAGAGATTGAGTCATAAAAGATCCTATGGGCAAACATTGCAGCCGTTTGCGAATGTTAGATATGCTTTTGTAGATGAGGACAAGCCTTAGAAATACAAGCCTTGAACTCAAATGAAACCAAAAAAACCACCCTGAGGTGGTTTTTTTTAGTTCTCAAATAATCATTACTCGTCTGATGCTGCGTGCTGAAGTTCAGCATTGTCTAAAACAACCAATGGTTCACTCTCACCGGTGATACATTGCTCATTCACAACCACCTTCACAGCATTGGCTTGATCAGGTAACTCGTACATTGTTGGCAAGAGCACAGATTCTAGGATGGAACGCAAACCCCTAGCTCCAGTCTTCCGGTCCATGGCTTTTTGAGCCACCGCTCTAAGAGCCTCTGGTCGGAATTCAATGTCAACATCTTCCATTTCAAACAACTTATGATACTGCTTAGTTAAAGAATTCTTAGGCTCTGTTAAAATTTGAACCAGGGTTTCAGAGTCTAATTCCTCGAGCGTAGCAATCATGGGTAGTCGGCCAACAAATTCAGGTATCAAGCCAAATTTGACTAAGTCTTCTGCTTCAACCGAATGTAATAATTGCCCCAAATCTTTACTATCGTCCTTACTCTTTACAGTCGCTGAGAAACCAATACTGCTTTTTTCTGTACGATCACGAATGACTTGATCTAGGCCAGCAAATGCACCTCCACAAACGAAAAGGATATTACTAGTATCAACCTGCAAGAATTCTTGTTGAGGGTGTTTACGACCACCTTGGGGTGGGACCGAAGCTACGGTCCCCTCGATCAGCTTCAGTAAAGCCTGTTGCACACCCTCGCCTGACACATCCCTAGTAATCGATGGGTTGTCAGACTTTCTAGAAATCTTATCTATTTCATCAATATAAACGATGCCACGCTGAGCTTTCTCAACATCATAATCACATTTTTGAAGTAGCTTTTGAATAATGTTTTCGACATCTTCTCCCACATACCCAGCTTCAGTCAACGTGGTCGCATCAGCAATGGTAAATGGCACATTTAATAAGCGGGCTAAAGTCTCAGCTAACAGAGTCTTACCACTGCCAGTAGGTCCTATGAGTAAAATGTTACTCTTACCTAACTCGACATCGTCTTTGCCACTGATATAATTTAAACGCTTATAATGGTTATAAACGGCAACGGCCAGCACCATCTTCGCTCTAGGTTGGCCAATAACATATTCTTCTAAGGCCGCTCTAATTTCTTTAGGTGTTGGTAAATAATCTTCAGACTCTGGTTGTTCTTGGTCTAATATTTCTTCTCGGATAATGTCGTTGCACAAGTCAACACATTCATCACAGATGAACACTGAGGGTCCAGCAATTAGTTTGCGCACATCATTTTGGCTCTTACCACAAAAGGAGCAGTAAAGGATTTTACCACCATCTTCTCCAGATCCGTCTTTGTCTATGCTCATATCATTACCATTGTTGAAAGCCTAAAATAAATTCTAGGCTAAAATTATTCTTTACTCTCTTTACTATCGGCCAATGGTGGCTAATGTTTAGCCTTCAGTATAGCCTGCTGCTGCAGAGTTTTAAACTGGACGTTTCTCTAATACTGCATCAATGAGTCCATAATCAACCGCTTGCTTGCCTTCCATAAAGTTATCACGATCGGTATCAGCGGCAATGGTGTCAAGTTTTTGACCCGTATGGGATGCCATAATCCGATTCAGTTTGTCGCGAATGTTTAATATTTCTTTAGTGTGAATTTCAATGTCCGTGGCTTGACCCTGATAACCACCTAAAGGCTGATGGATCATCATGCGTGAGTTGGGTAGACAAAAACGTTTACCTTCGGCGCCCCCTGTTAATAGCAAAGCACCCATACTTGCCGCTTGGCCGATACACATGGTACTAACATCAGGTTTAATAAACTGCATCGTGTCATAAATTGACATGCCAGCAGTCACAGAACCTCCTGGTGAGTTAATGTACAAATGAATGTCTTTATCTGGATTCTCAGCTTCCAAAAATAACAACTGAGCCACCACAAGGTTGGCCATATGATCTTCAACTTGGCCCACTAAAAAAATAACGCGTTCTTTTAGAAGGCGTGAGTATATGTCATAAGAACGCTCCCCACGGGAAGTCTGTTCAACCACCATTGGCACTAGTGCACTTAATTCAGGGCTCAATTGACCCACTTGTGAAGGAAAAGAAAAACTCATTGTCGCTAAAACTCCAATACATAAAAACGTTACACACCACTTTATAGTGGCGTTTTTAACAAATGCCAAGACCTACTCGAAGAAAAAGACCAAATTAATCATGTCATAGGCAAAAAAAACGGCATGAGTTACATCAAAGTAACTCATACCGTTGATCTGTTCAAGCCCCATTAAGATCTATTAAGAACGCAACAGGTACCGAAGAGTATTAAGCGTCTTGGCTTGGCTCTTCTTCATCGCCAGTGACGTCTTTGGCCTCTGGTTCAACCGCTGTTTTGTAATCAACCACAACGTCATTGACGCTGGCCGCTGCTAACAAGTGCTCAACCACTTGGTCTTCAAGTACCACACCATCTAACTGGCCACGTTGCTCAGCGTTATTCATGTAGTAATCAATAAACTCTTGTGGATCTTGGTAACCTTCTGCCATCTCTTGCACCAAGGTCTTTACTTTGTCTTCATCAGCTTTGAAGTCATTCTGTTGGATAATTTCAGCTGCCAACAAGCCAATTTTTACTCGTTTGTCAGCTTGGTCTTGAAACATTTCATCTGGCAAAATACTTGGATCTAGATTTTCATTACCACCGCCAAACTGTTGCAGTGCTTGTTGCTTTAAGCGCCCCAACTCCTCAGTCACCAAGGCTTTTGGCACATCAAACGTATTTAATGCTAAATAGGCGTTTAACAAGCCATTTTTAAGCTTCGATTTAAGAGCTTGGTTCAATTCGCGGTTCATATTGGAGCGAATTTCTGCACGAAAGCCTGCTTCGCCCTCTTCTTTTGGATTAAAACGAGCGAAAAACTCTTCGTTTAATTCAGGCTTGGTGGCTTCACTCACCGTGTTCACCTTAATAGTGAACGTTGCTTCTTTGCCTGCTAATTCAGCCGCGTTGTAATCTTTTGGAAAGGTCACCGTGATATCTTTGTCTTGGCCAGCTTCCATACCTAAAATGCCATCTTCAAAACCTGGGATCATGCTGTTAGATCCAAGCACTAAATCATGACCTTGAGCTGCACCACCGTCAAAGGCTTCACCGTCAAGGTAACCTTCAAAATCAAGGTTGATTTGATCCGTATCTACTGCTGCTCGCAACACTTCATTCCACTGGGTTTGCTGGTTTAAAAGAACATCGATCATCGTGTCCACATCAGAATCTTCAATGTTAGATGTCATCCGATCAACAGCTATACCTGCCGCATCCACTAACTTAATTTCTGGATACACTTCTACTATGGCCGTGTAAACAAACTCACCTTCACCTTTATCTTGTTCAGGCTCTATGTGGGGCATGCCTGCAGGCTTCAGGTTTTCTTTTTGCATTGCTTCAAAGTAGCTAGATTGGATCACATCACCCAAAACGTCTTGGCGAATGCTTGCACCGTAACGTTTTTTGACGACCTTGGTGGGTACTTTACCCGGACGGAAACCATCAATACGGATTGTTTTAGCGGTTTCGTTAACCTTTTTATCGACCGCAGTATCCACTTGTTCTGCAGGTACTGTGATGGTTAAACGTCGTTCGATGCTTGTCGTCGCTTCAACTGAAACTTGCATTTAAATGCCTCATTAATTATCAAATGAACACGCCTATGACCAGGCTGGCTCTACTAAATTCTTGCCTAACGAACGCCTTTGCAGGCCATTACCGATAGCGTGGTAATTGTAGACGAAATCAAAAGACGGAATTTTCCGTATTTAGCGGCTATTAGTCAAGCTATAAGCACTAAACGAGGCTTATTTTGCCAAAAAAAAGCGCCTCCTTTTTAGAGACGCTCTATATTTACCAAAAAAACTGGCCTAAATAGTCACAGTTAGTTAGGCCACTAGCTGCGCAGTCACATCTGTCACCACTGTCTCTGGGGGCACATAATCATAGCCCAAAGCCTCTGCCACATGCTTATTGGTTACCTTACCTGCATGCACATTTAACCCAGCTAAAAAGTGCACATCCTGTTGCAGAGCTTTTTTCCAGCCTACATTGGCCAATTTCATAATGTACGGCAAGGTGGCATTGTTAAGGGCGTAAGTAGAGGTCATTGCCACACCACCTGGCATATTAGCCACACAGTAATGCACTACACCATCCACGACATATGTCGGGTCTTCATGTGTTGTGGCTTTAGAAGTCGCAAAACACCCACCTTGATCAATGGCCACATCAACCAGCACAGAGCCCATCTTCATCGCTTTTACCATAGCTTCTGTGACTAATTTAGGCGCGGCTGCACCTGGAATTAATACGCCACCAATCACTAGGTCTGCATCCAACACATACTCCTCAAGACTATCTTGGGTCGAGTAAACTGTTTTTACAGCACCATTGAATTCTTTATCTAATCGCGCTAAAGCTTGGGTAGAACGATCGAGCACTGTCACCTGAGCTCTGGCTCCCAGAGCCATTTGAGCCGCATTAGAACCGACCACACCACCCCCTATGATGACCACTTTAGCAGGAGCAACACCCGGCACTCCCCCAAGTAACATGCCCCGCCCACCTTGGGCTTTTTCTAAAACATGGGCACCTGCCTGAATGGACATGCGGCCAGCTACTTCAGACATAGGAGCCAATAATGGCAATCCACCCTGGGCAGAAGTTATGGTCTCGTAGGCAATACAAGTTGCACCAGAGGCAATTAAATCATGGGTCTGCTCGGCATCTGGAGCCAAATGGAGGTAGGTAAAAAGTAACTGCTGCGGGCGTAACATGGCGCGCTCAGAGGCCTGAGGCTCCTTGACCTTAACAATCATCTCGGCCCGAGCATAAATCTCTGCCGCACTATTGACAATTTCAGCACCTGCAGCAATATAATCTTTGTCACTGGAACCAATGCCATTTCCAGCTAAGGTTTCAACCATGACAAGATGCCCAGAGTCATTTAGTTCTCTGACACTGGCCGGAGTCATACCTACCCGATACTCATGATTTTTAATTTCTTTAGGTACACCGATTAACATATACAACTCCTTTAAAGAACGCTTAATTAAATCTAAATAAAAACTAAACATAAAAACTATAATGCTATATTAATACTGTTATTACGGCATTATCTTGCTATATTCATACTTATTTCTTAAATAACCGCATTTAATTTCATTAAAAGGCTTTATAATGCAACTTAATTCAAACGCTCTCATGGAAATTGATCAGGTTGATAAAAAAATCATCAATGCCCTCCAAAATAATGCACGCTTAAGTAATGTTGAACTTGCTGAACAAATTAATTTGTCACCTTCAGCCTGTCTTAGGCGCACCAAGTATTTGTTAGAAAACTCTGTGTTTGATCGCTTTGTGGGTCTTCTAAATCGGGCGTTTTTTCATGTACAAGGTACCGCCTTTATTTTTATTAGTTTAGACAAGCAAAGTGAAGCGGTGTTTGCAGAGTTTGAAATTGCTGTGGCGCAATTGGAACAAGTGATGGAATGTTACCTAATGGCCGGAGATAATGATTATATGCTTAAGGTGGTGTATTCGGATGCCAAGGATTACGAAGAACTTTACTACAAGAAAATACTGCGTTTGCCAGGTGTAGTAGGCACTCAAACTCGCATGGCCTTGCGCCAAGTCCACAGCAACACTAATATTACGGTGACCTAACACGGGCATAAGACAAGCTCACAAATTGTCGACAACATGCCCTGAATAAAAAAACTTATTTTGATTCACCACTCTGGCCAACCACATCACCATGTGTTTACTAAGTTAACACTAAAATAACCCACTAAATTTTAGATTGAGTGTAAGATTATTGCTTGTCAAACGACAGAGTTCTTCGTTTGCCTGTAAATATTAGAGCAGGAACTTATGACCCGCAAAAACAGCACTGGCACCAGAAAAAAAATCTTCCTATTACTTTTTATTGTATTGATTTGCATGATGCTCGTATTTTTGACTGATCAAGCAATCGATTTACGCCGCATCCAGGCAATCGTGTTTGACGTTGAGCAGTGGCGCCAGCAAAACTTGATGATCTTTGCCGCTCTATTTTTTGCGCTTTATGTTTTGGTAACGGCAACCTCACTGCCTGTTGCAGTCTGGATGACATTAGCTGCAGGTGCTTTATTTGGTTTCTGGTGGGGCTTATTACTGGTTTCTTTTGCCTCCAGTATAGGGGCCACGATGGCGTTCTTATTATCACGGTATTTGCTGAGGGACTGGGTACAAGCAAAGCTTGGAGACTACAGCCAAACAATTAATACCGGATTAGAAAAAGATGGTATTTTTTATTTATTTAGCTTACGTTTAATCCCTGCATTACCTTTTTTTGCGGTTAACCTATTAATGGGATTGACTGCAATGAAGAGCTGGCGCTTTTATTGGGTAAGCCAACTGGGCATGTTGCTGGGCACTGCAGTCTACGTCAATGCGGGCACTCAGTTATTCCAGCTCACTAGTGTGTCTGATATCTCGTCACCTTTTTTGCTCATATCTTTTGCTGCATTGGGGCTATTGCCTTGGATGGCACGTTTTGCTGTAGACTTTTATCAGCGTCGTAAAGTTTATGCCAAGTGGGTCAAACCCAAACTATTTGATCGCAACGTCATCATCATAGGGGCTGGTGCGGCAGGGTTGGTTTCAGCTTACATCGCCGCTGTGGTGCGAGCAAAGGTCACCCTAATTGAAACCCGAGAAATGGGTGGTGACTGCCTCAACTACGGTTGTGTTCCATCCAAGGCTCTGATTAAAAGTGCCAAGGTGGCGCACCAAATTAAACACGCGGATCGTTTCGGCCTTGAGGCGTCCAACCCCAGCTTTAGTTTTAATAAAGTGATGCAGCGCATACACCAGGTGATTGCTGCCATTGCGCCACACGACAGCGTTGAGCGCTACCAATCTTTGGGTGTTGAAGTATTACAAGGTCACGCGAAGTTAACTAGCCCATGGAAGTTAGACATCACTCATGCTGATGGCAGCATTACTCAACTCACTAGCCGTAGCATTATAATAGCCACAGGCGCTGCCCCCTTTGTGCCCGCTTTACCTGGGTTAGATACGACTGGCTATCTCACTTCAGACACCTTGTGGGAGAAGTTGCGTTATGAAAATAAGCCACCTCAACGTCTCGTGATCCTTGGAGGTGGCCCCATTGGTTGTGAACTGGCCCAATCTTTTGCTCGGTTAGGATCTCAGGTGACTCAAGTAGAAATGCTCGATCGCCTCATGATAAGAGAAGACCTGGAGGTCTCCCAATTTGTAAAAGAGGCATTACAACATGATGGTGTTAAAGTGCTGACAGACCATACAGCCTTAAGTTGTGGTGTAACCAAACTGGAGGACAACGAGGATAAGTGGCTTGAAGTGGCACACCAAGGCCAGAATAGGCGTATTAACTTTGACCAAATCATCGTCGCAGTAGGACGGGCACCCAGATTAAAGGGTTTTGGTTTAGAGGCACTTGGAATTTCCACTGATAAGGTGGTGCAAACGAACGATTATTTGGCCACCTTATTTCCTAACATCTATGCTGCAGGTGACGTTGCTGGACCATATCAATTTACCCATGCTGCCGCCCATCAAGCCTGGTATGCCTGTGTAAACGCTTTATTTGGGCAATTTAAGCGCTTTAAAGTGGACTATCGTGTCATGCCTTGGGCCACTTTTGTTGACCCTGAAGTGGCAAGAGTTGGACTGAATGAACAAGAAGCAATCCAACAAGGTATCCCTTACCAAGTGACCCGTTATGGTATTGATGATTTAGACAGGGCCATCTGCGATGGCGCTGCCGAAGGCTTCGTTAAAGTTTTAACGGTGCCAGAAAAAGACAAAATATTAGGCGTTACCATTGTTGGTGCCCACGCTGCTGAACTCATTGCTGAGTTTGTAATCGCTATGAAATACAACCTCGGATTAAACAAAGTGCTAGGTACCATTCATATTTATCCCACCATGGCAGAAGCCAACAAATATGTAGCTGGCGATTGGAAGCGCAATCAAGTTAACCCTAAATTGCTGCTTTGGTTAAAACGATACCACACATGGCGCCGCTCATGATTGACGCCAAATTACTGCCTTTACAGCGCAGACTGCTGCGGCCTATGGCTTTAGGTTTAGTTACCTTTGGCGTGCGTGCAGATCAGGTCACTATCACTGGCTTTCTGGTAGGCATCGTTGCCCTACCTCTGTTAGCGTCTGAACAATATATTTGGGCCTTAGTGTTTATATTACTCAACCGGTTACTCGATGGCATCGATGGTGAAGTAGCGCGCCTAACGATCACTACTGATCGTGGTGCATTTTTAGACATTGCCTTAGATTTTGTATTTTATGCCTTAATACCACTGGGTTTTGCGCTGGCTAACGTGACTGAGAATGCCCTTGCTGCCGCAGTGTTATTAGCTGCATTCGTAGGCACGGGATCATCATTTTTGGCATTTTCTTTGATGGCTGAAAAGCGCAAACTGCATGCTCAAAAATTTCCAAGCAAAGGTCTATACTATTTAGGAGGGCTTACAGAAGGGGCTGAAACCATTGCTGTGTTTGTTGCTTTTTGCCTTTGGCCGAACTTATTTACCCCCTTAGCTTACGGCTTTGCGTTTGCCTGTGGACTGACTACTTTAAGTCGTTGGCTACAAGGTTGGCATCTTCTCGCTGATTGACCCTTACTATTCACCATAATAATGAGAGACCTTAATAATGATGACACTTTTGAACAATTCATGGGCCACACAACTCAGTAGCATTGTATTAATGACTAGTTTGGGCTTTTTAAGCCAAATGACTCACGCTACCTCTACCCCTCAGTGGCAACAAACCATCGATCAAGGCGCTGGCGATACTGTTTACTGGCACGCTTGGGGAGGCGATGTTCGAACTAACGATTTTATCACTTGGGTAGGAGAGCAAACTGAGATTTTATATGATGTAAAAGTGAAGCAAGTCAAGTTATCCTCCACTTCAGAAGCAGTCACCCAAGTGTTGGCAGAAAAAGCTGCAGGTCAAAATACAAATGGCACAGTGGATATGATTTGGATTAATGGAGCCAACTTCTTAGCGATGAAAGAGCAAGAGTTATTGCATGGCCCTTTTGTTACTGATCTACCAAACTCAAAGTACCTTAATTTAGGCCCTAACGCTCCTGCTACAGTGGATTTTACTGAGGCGGTTGCGGGTCTAGAGGTGCCTTGGCGTTTAGCTCGTTTTGTATTTATAGTTGATAGCAAAAGAGTCGCCCAAGTACCTTTATCAATGGCACAAATGTTAACATGGGCAAAAGCAAACCCAGGACGTTTAACTCATCCTGTGGTGAGTAACTTTATGGGTACCACCTTTTTAAAACAAGCTTTAATTGAATTAACGCCTGACGTCAGCCTGTTACAACAGCCCGCGACAGAGCAGTCATTTATAGCAGCAACAGCCCCATTGTGGCGCTGGTATGATGAAATAAAACCCTATCTTTGGCGAGCAGGAAAAAACTTTCCAGAAAATGAATCTATCCAACAACAAATGTTAAGTGATGGTGCCATAGATATTGCTATGGCATTTGATCCTGCTGCAGCTGCTGCTGGAATAGCCAGTGGTTTGCTGCCAAAAAGTGCACGAGTATTTGTACCAAGCCAAGGCTCCCTAGGCAATGTCAGTTTCGTCGCTATTCCATACAATGCTAGCCATCGAGCGGCAGCAAAGCTAGTTGCTAATTTTTTACTGCAACCAGAAACCCAAGCTCGCATGCAAAACATCAATGTTTTAGGTAGCTTTTCCGTACTTGACCCGACACAGTTCAACGAGACTCAAGCTCAAGTCTTTGCTGACTTGCCAACATCAGAGGCCTTACCCACACTTACCGAGTTAGGCCCCACCTTACTGGAACCCCATGCTAGTTGGGGTGAAAAGCTAAAACAACAATGGAGTCAGCGATATAGTCAGTAATGTTAACTAGCCATTGGCCAAAATTATTAATGTTGATCGCCTTGGGGATGAGCATTTTATTACCCGTTGTGGTTGGACTGGGTGAAGCACTGAGAGCGGCTTTTGGTATTTTACCTGCCCTTGGCCGACATAGTTTCAGTGTTGACGCATGGCAGCAGCTATGGCAACTTCCAGGCCTTATTAGTAGCTTAAGGTTGACACTATTTAGTGGCTTTGCAGCGACCATTATGGCTCTAGCATTAGCAATTTTTGGAAGTTCTTGGGTCTATAATATTTCACCGAAGCTATTTTTTTTGGATAAACTAAAACCCTTAATGCAGTTTATCATGGTGCCTGTTTTAGCGGCCCCTCATGCCGCCATTGCCATTGGCCTAGCCTTTTTAATTGCGCCATCTGGCTGGCTAGCTCGCTGGCTTAGCCCTTGGCTAACGAATTGGACCTTGCCTCCAGACTGGGCTACCGTGCAGGACTTGTGGGGTTTAAGCCTAACCTTGGGTCTAGTCATTAAAGAATTGCCTTTTTTATGGTTAGTTTGCCTCGTTGCACTCAAGCAGATCAACGTCTCGAAGCAAATGTCCCTAGCCCAGAGTATGGGTTACAGCCATAGCTTAGCCTGGAGAAAAATAATCATTCCCCAGTTATATCCGTTAATACGGTTACCCGTCATGGTGGTGTTGGTTTATGCTCTTTCAACCGTTGATATGGCTCAAATTTTGGGTCCTAATAATCCACCCACTCTTGCCTTGGTCGCTTTGCGCTTGTATACCGATGCAAATGTGCAGATGCTGTTACCCGCATCAGCAGCAGCCATAAGTCTGGCCATGCTCATGGTGATGAGTATTTTACTATGGGAAATGAGTGTGCGAGGGTTAATGCTAGTCAACAAGGTAAGCATTAGGTCAGGTGAACGCGCTAGCAAGTGGACATTGCTTGGAACAATCTTAACAACAGCCCTGCCTATTAGCTTTTTACTCGGTTTGTTGTCGTTATTGGTGCTGGCCATATGGTCCATCACCTGGCGCTGGTCTTTCCCAGAGGCTTGGCCCACAAGTTGGTCTTTTGATTATTGGTTACAACTCCTGACTGAATGGCCTTTGGCTTTAAAGCATAGCTTAATTACTGCCCTCATGAGCAGTGGGTTGGCATTGATGCTCACGGTTATCTGGCTAGAGGTACAGGATCGCTTTGGTGGCCATGTTTATCGTGCAACCCTTTGGCTTATTTATTTGCCATTACTTGTGCCTCAAATTGCATTTTTATATGGCCTAAAAGTGAGTTTTCTGCGTTTGGGCCTTAGTGGCGGCATTGGCACCGTAATTTGGGCCCACCTGTTGTTTGTCTTTCCATACGTCATGTTAAGTTTGGTGGATTCATGGCGAGCTTTGGATCAACGCTACTTATCTGTTGCTGCAAGTTTAGGAAGCTCTTCTTGGACTTGTTTGTGGCGTATAAAACTGAGATTACTACTCAGACCATTGTTAATTGCTTGGGCCATAGGCATGGCTGTTTCCATCAGCCAGTATCTGCCTACTTTGTTAATAGGCGCAGGCCGTGTCGAAAGCCTAACCACAGAGGCAGTTAGTCTAGCCTCTGGTGCAGATCGCCGCTTAGTTGGAGTCTATGGATTACTGCAGGCTTTGGTGCCATTATTGGCATACTCCTTTGCCTTACTGCTACCTAGATGGTTCGCGTTAAAACACATGAAATAATACGATGAGTAGAAAAATTTGAGTTTAGAATTAAGCAAGTTCAGTGTAATTAGCCACCAAGGTCACACTATCTTTACACCCGTTGACTTAGTCATTGCTAAAGGAGAAGTGGCGTGTGTTATGGGACCCTCAGGCGTGGGTAAATCAACCTTACTTAACGCGATTGGTGGGCACTTAGGTAGTGACTTTAGGGTCGCTGGTAAGCTTGTGTTAAATGCCCAAGAAGTCACCCACATGCGCGTTGCTGAACGTCACATTGGCATTCTGTTTCAAGACCCCTTATTGTTTCCACATTTAACCGTGGGTGACAATTTGGCATTTGGTCTTAAAGCCAAAGTGGGCGATGCAAAACAGCGGCGTATACTTGTAGAACAGGCTTTAGACCAAGCGCAACTGACTGATTTTTACCACAGACACCCACAAACCCTATCAGGCGGTCAGCAAAGCAGAGTGGCGCTAATGCGCGCTCTTCTAGCCCAGCCCCAAGCATTATTACTGGATGAACCTTTTTCTAAGCTCGATTTAGACCTAAGACACACCATGCGTGAATTTTTGTTTGACCAAGCACGACTGCGCCTCATACCCGTATTGTTAGCCACTCATGAACCCGCAGACGCGCACGCCGCCAATGGTCCTCTGGTGATTTTAAAGCCTGGCTCAAGTCATGCCCTATAAACGTGTGAGGTAGCGTCCTGCTGCTCATTAATTAATTCATTGTCGACAGGGCTATTTTGGACGTTCTTGGAATCCTGTTATCCCTTTAAGACCACTGCAGTCTATGCATTACCCTCAAGCCTATTTACTCCCCGAAATAGCAGACTAAAAATAAACTTAATTGAAATAACATCGCCTGATGATCAAATCAAGTGGAGCCCTTCAACTTCATATTAACGGGGTTTCGTATTACTATAACTATAGCCTGCTTTAAGGCAATTAATTAGGAGTCGATTCATGCGCGTACTTGTTTTTCAACATGTAGATTGCGAACATCCAGGTTCACTAAGGCAGTTTTTAGCAGCAGATAATATTCCTTGGGATGTAGTATATCTCCATCGCGGTGATAAAATACCAAGTTTTGAACTTTATGATGCCCTCTGGGTTATGGGTGGGCCTATGGACATCTGGGATGTTGAGGAACATCCTTGGCTAGTTGCAGAAAAAGCGGCTATTCGTCATTGGGTAAAAGAACTGGGCAAACCCTACCTAGGCCTATGTCTCGGACATCAGTTACTAGCCGACGCCCTTGGAGGCACATGTGGGCCCCAAAAAACGCCCGAAATTGGCGTGCTTGAAGTTGAGCTCACAGCGGAAGGTTTAGTGGACCCACTTTTTAACCGCACGGCCGCAACCCAAAAATGCCTTCAGTGGCACTCAGTTAAGGTAGCCCAAGCGCCTGAAGGTGCTCTCGTGTTAGCTAAGTCTGATGTTTGCTCTAATCAAGCCATGAGGGTTGGGTTGCATGCATGGTCCATGCAATATCATGTTGAAATAGAGCCTGATACTGTTGAAAATTGGGGCGCTATACCTGCTTATGCTCAAGCTCTAGAAGACACTCTTGGTGAAGGTGCTTTGCCTCGTCTTAAACAAGATGCAGATCAGAGTATGAGTCTGTGCTTGCAGAGCGCTCGGACCATCTATCAAAACTTTATGCAAGCGATTAACTGAGCCTGACGGGCTGATGTTGATTATGGGGGCCACACAATCAACTCCTTAATGCGTCAATCCTGCAGCGATAAATAGCAGCATACTTAGCCCCATAAACCCATAGGCAACCTTGTTTAAATTCTTAATCGCGTTTTCCGACAAGGCCCCACGAGCGGTTAGCACGGTCACACAGAGCGATAATAAGCCCCCAACAACCGCTAAGGATACAACTGTAGAGCGCTGCAGTAGAACTTCAAGCATTTAAAAAAACCCAAATTGCGCGTTGAACATCCACTGATCAACCCGCTCTTTTAGAATAGGCATCAAGGAAGTCAGCTGCAGCAGCGCTGCCGCCAGAGAAGGACTTCATTGCTTCCTCATGTAACAGGGTCATAACCTCAGTTTTGATGTCATTCGCTTGTTTAGAATCTGCCATTGCTTCTATGTTTCTTGGCCGTGGAATATCAATCTCAATGACTGATCGGGTCGATGTAGGTAAGTTAGTCATAATCAAAAGACGATCTGCAAGAAAAATAGCTTCATCAATGTCAGTTGTAACAAAGAAATTAGTGTTGCGGTCTTCCTCATAGAGGCCAGCATAATATTCCCACATCAATTCTTTTGACATGTGGTCCAGACCTCGAAAGGGCTCATCCAATATCATTACTTCAGGCTTGTTAATCATTGCACGCGCAAGTTCAGCACGACGTTGCATGCCACCTGATAATTGGGCTGGGAACTTATCTCTAAAGGCTTCAAGTCCAACTTTTTTTAGCAAAAACTCAGCTTGAGCCTCAGACGCAGCTGCGTCTTCGCCACGCGCACGTGGACCGTACATGACGTTGTCCCAAGTTGTCATCCACGGAAATAGAGCCGATTCCTGAAACAACACTAAGCGATCTTTTCCAGGTCCATCTATTGGCCGACCACCAATAGTAATTGAACCTGATGTTGGTTGATCAAAACCAGCTATGAGCTGGATTAAAGAACTCTTGCCACAGCCAGAAGGGCCAATCATTACCGTGAGCTTGCCACTTTCAATGGTAAAAGAGCAATCTTTAATCACCTCCTTCGCAAATGGGCCTGCACCAAAGGTTTTACTGACGTTTGCCGCAATAATCTCGTTACTTTTTTTAGTTGTTGACATAAATAATTCCAGAACCTCGATTCAAGATTAAATAATCTTTCATATTAGGTTTGCGTTTAATTTTTTAAACTGCTTAACGTGTTTTCAACCAAGGGGTAAAACGCCCACCTAGTTTTCTTAATAACTCGCTACTAATATAACCTGCGATGCCGATGCTGATCATACCCACGATAATTTGTTCGTAAGAACCACCAACATAAGAACTCCAAATGAAGAAGCCAAGACCGCCACTTGCGCCGCCTCCTGCCCCTCCACCAGAAATCATTTCTGCTGCCACAACCACTTCCCAAGTAATACCCATTCCCACAGCTGAACCGACAACAATTGAGGGTAGTGTCGCAGGCAAAACTATACGTCTAAAAATATCCCTTTGGCTAGCGCCCATGGACTGAGCAGCCTGCAAATATTGGCGGTTGATTGACTTAGCACCCCCCAAAACATTAATCACTATTGTGTAGAAGGCGCCTAGAAACGTGACAAAGGCAATCGACATTTCTTGTGTAGGCCAAAATATAATCGACGCAGGCACCCAAGCCAGCGGTGGAATTGGCCGTAGAATCTCAAAAGACGGGAATGCAATGCCGTAGAATGTTCTATTAATCGCCATATACAAACCAAGTGGAATACCGATGATCATTGCTACTATAAAGCCAGTAAACACTCGCAAAAAGCTCATATACCAACTCTGCCAGTAACTAGGCTCCATAAATAAACCTGTCCAACTGGCTAACACGCTACTTGGAGGTGGTATTAAGCCTACAAAGGGCATACGCCAGCCAATTAGATCTAAAGATCTCGATCCAAATTCCCATATAGCGATAAACACAATAATAGCAATCACGCCTCGTAGGGCTGCGCGTCCTGAAAACTTTCTTAAAACTTTAGTAATATTCATTGTTTTAACCTTCTTTCTCACCAGCTTCAAAGGCCTTCCGGGCCTCTTCGTTAACCACGCCTTTGGCTTCGTTCATAATTTCACGGAAGCGAGGGCTTGTGAGCACGCTGTAATCTCGAGGATGGGGAATATCTACTTCAACAATCTTTTTTGGTTTACAAGGACGCGAAGACATAATAATTAATCGATGGCCAAGAAAAATAGCCTCTTCCAAATCGTGAGTAATAAAGAAAATAGTGACCTTATTTTTATAATAAATGTCTAGCAGCGCTTCATGCATTACCGATTTAGTTAATGAATCGAGCGCTCTGTAGGGCTCATCGAACAATAACACCTTGGGCTCATTCATCAACGCTCGAACAATTTCGACCCGACGCCTAAGTCCAGACGAGACCTCTCCAGGAAAGGAATCTTCCGTTCCCTCCAAGCCCGCATCAACCATCATTTTCCGAGCTTTTTCATAAATTTCATCTTTACTCAACTTGCCTTCCATCATGGGACCGAAAGCGATATTATCGAGATTAGTTTTCCATGGAAATAATGCGCCATTTTGGAACACTACAATCCGGTCTGAGCCAGGCTCAGCTTTTTCCTTACCTGGACCACACAAAACCTCGTCATCTAAATAGATATGACCTGACGTTAAACCGTGGAACCCTGCTATGGTATTCAACAATGTAGTTTTTCCACAGCCTGATGGCCCAACAATCATACAGATTTCGCCCGCTGGAATATCAATAGAGCAATGGTCCACCGCCATCACGGCAGCTCCATCTGGATCATAAACCTTAACTACATCTTCGATTCTAATCGCACCTTTAATTGGCATTGAATCATCTTTTGGTAAAGTACTCATTTATTAATCTCCACCAAGTGCAAGTTCACGCACTCTCCATTGCATCATGTAATCGCCCGCTAAACGCACTAACGCACTAGTGACGTAGCCAAATAAACCCAAGGTAATCATTCCAATGATAATTTGTGAGTATTGGACCATTATGTAAGCGGTGTTAATTATGTAACCCAAACCATATTGACCAGAAACCATTTCGCCTGCCACCAGTGAGAACCAAGCCACACCGATAGAGATTTGAAGTCCAGTGAATATATAGGGCATTGCACCTGGGACTACAACGTGAACAAAAGTTTGCCAACGGCTTGCTCCAAGACAGTAGGCTGCCCTACTGTATTCCTCATCAATCGACTCTACACCCAACATTGTATTCAACGTTGTGGCGAAGAACGAAGCCAAGAAAGTTAGGAAGATAACTGGGGTTTCGGACCCGCTAAACATAATAATTGCTAGTGGCACCCAGGCCAGCACTGGAATGGGGCGCAAAAGTTCAAATAGTGGAAAGATATATTCTCTTAATTTTTGTGACCAGCCTAAAAATAGACCTAGAGGCACCCCTAAGGCTGTTGCTAGGCAAAACGCATAGGCAATACGGCGAAGGCTAATGCCAATGTGTTTGTAGTATTCAGGGGTGTAAATAGACAGGCCGTAGTAAGGGTCCTCACTAAACCATTCTTCAAACACCTCTGTTAGTGAAGGCATGTCTTGAAACCGGGGTAGTTTCCATACTTCCACGGAAAAGTACCAAAATGAAAGAACAAGACCAAAACCAACAAACATAAGGTAGGGTTTTGGGCTTTTTAACCAAGATGAAATACGATACATCGTCAAGTTCATCGTTGCATTAGATTGACTCATATTATCCAGCTCAAAATAAATAGGTTAATCCTTGACTGACCCTACGGATCTACTATCAAGGATAAATTCAATTCGATGTACAACCCATCACTAAAGCAAATGACATTTATTCACTTTATTTGATGTACATTTCGAAATTCAGATTAAAATTTTGCTCCCACTAAAATCAGTGGGAGCGATAATGCAGTAGATGGGTCCTCATATATATTTGAATTAACAACTATATAGGCAAAGTATAAGACCCAAAACTTACTGCTCTCTTTCTCACACTAATTTAGCCAGGAAAAGCTGAATCAGGCAACGCCATCATTTGACCAACAGGTGCAGTTAAACCACGTTCTTTCAGAATCTCTTCTGTAAAACGTGTTTCGATTGCATCGGCACGCAAAGTGTCGACTTTGATGGTCTTGATTGAATGTAAGAATGTAGTCGCCGTGGTGATCAGAGCTTGCGCCTTTGGCGTAATGGCAAAGGCCATTTCATTTCTAACATCTGTACCACCTTGGGCTTTTGGCGTACTTCCTACCATTGCCTTCCAAAGTACAAACTCATCAAAGCCCGTAGTTTGTTCAGCGGCCATCTTCACAATAGCCATGTTATTGGCTGGATCAGACATAAACAATTGAGCGTCAAGCTCAGCGTTCAACCACGCTTTAACCACATCAGGACGTTGATCAATTAAGTCGCCGCGCATGTCAATGAAACCACCGTCGTTCTCGTCTACAGATGCGCCTGTGGCAACTTTACGAGCCAGACCTTCTTCTACAAGGCGAGAAGCTGTTGGCTCCCATATTGCTGCAGCGTCAAGCTTACCAGCTCGGAATCCACTGGTGATAACTTCGATGTTTTGGTTTAGATACTCAGCTGGCTTGATATTTTTCTTTTCAAACACAGCGAGCGCAAAGCGGTCTGTACAAGCACCCTTGGGCACAGCAACAGTTTTGCCATCCATCCATTGGATTGCCGCGTCTGAGTTTGCAAACGCAGGGGCGTCTGTTCTAACCAACATGTTATTACATTGGTCCATTGCTAACCCTGCAGTTGCTACAATCCGAACATCTGCAACGCGTTCTTTTGTAGTGGCTACAATTGCTGGCATATCGCCCATGTAACCAATATGCTGCTTACCAGCCAACATAGCGTTTACGATAACACCGCCTGCCAAACCAATTTGGAACTCTACAGTAGAACCTGCTGGTAAATACTTTTCATAGAATTTCTTGCCCTTCATTACCACACCGGACCAAGCCTCGGTGTAATATGGCTGGTAGCCAACAACTAGGTCGATCGGATCACCTACGTTGCCAAAGTCAATTTCTGCGGCATTAGCAGTAGTAACTGAACCAGCAGTTGCTAGACCCATTACCAGCATTGCTGCAGTTAGTTTATTTTGAATATTGCGAACCTGAGTTCTCATAATCACACTCCAGATTAGTTATTTTTTTTATTAAATCCTCACATCAATCTAATACTTTCACTAAACCTACCGCACCAGATCGTTCTTCATTTTTAAACCATTGAATCTTCAATGTAAATACTTTAATTTCAATTAAGCCATTGATTAAACCTATCATGTAGGTCGGGCACAAATAAAAACCCTTCGCTCTCAGGCAAACAAAAGGGTGTTAATCAACAAAACCCACTTGTTTCAATCTCAGTCTCTAGCTCAATAGCAAGTGGTTTTAGCGTTTGAAAACAAAAATTTTGGAGCAATTAACCCATTTAAGATCACTATGTTAGCTTCATTTTTAAGCAATAAATTAGCTCAAAATGATCAGTTAAAGATTTAACCAAATTTAAAATTGAACCGTTTTTTTATTTTGCCTATTTCCGCTATTTGATCATTTTTAAAATATTAAAGGAATCCATTCATGTTGGCCTTCAATTTTTAAACAATACAACGAATCTAATGGGCGATCTAAGCCCAGTTGCATGATTGCCCGCTTGGACAAATAGTCAATCACTTGCACAGAACTAATTAAACTTGTCGTAACGTATCCCGTCTGCAGGGATTTTAGAATCAAGAACTAAAGGTCTAATTAAGGCATCTACCATAGGTGCTGGACCCGCCAGATAATGTATCGTGCCCTCTCCACCCTCTTCCACAGCTGGCAAGGCTATTTCATGCACCATTCCAAACGAGTAATTAATCCCATCGGCACCAGCTAGTTGCTCCTCGGTCGGTGGTTCAATAGAAAAGGCTATATTGATTGAAATATTGTTTGGAAATTTTGCCTTTATGGCCTGCAGCCGGTCGGCAAAAAACATGTCCTGCGGAGTCCGAACTCCAAAGTATAAACTCGCCCGGTGATTTTTAAAGTGATTGACCTGGCTGCCATGTTCTAGAATCGACATTAAGCCAGCAATGCCGGAACCTCCCGCAATCATGAATAGGTCCATGGACTCATCTGGGTGGAACGTTGCGCGACCCAATGGCCCAAAGACTTCTATCTCATCATTTGAGCGGTCAGACTCAAACACCCAGTCTGACAGTTTGCCGCCAGGAAACTGCTTAATTATGAATTCAAGCTTATTTGAACTCGGAGCATAGTTAACCATCGAGTAGGCTCTGAAGCCTTCTACTCCTGGCACCTGTAAAACAAAAAATTGACCCGCATGAAATGTTATTTCTTCGGGCAGCTTAACTTCAAACCTCAAAACATCCTTGGTCAATTTTTCATATTGAGTTATTGTGCCTAAATGATGGTCTGGAATTAAATCATCCTCACGAAAGGCCTTAATTTTTGATGGCACAGTCAAGTTACAGTTGGTTTGTGCGACACACTGACACATAAGTATTTCGCGCTTTGCAGCCTTGAAATTCTCTTTACCTGGTGCTTCTAGCCAACCCTCGTTGATGTCCCCTTCGTTCACTCTAGCCTTGCAGGAGCCGCATGTGCCAGTTGCACACTCAAATGGCAAAGGCACCCCTGCTCGTAAGCCTGCGTAGAGTATCTTTTCCCCTTCAGCCGCTTCAAAGCGGTAGGTTTGGGACTTCTTTTCAATCTCGATTAACATAGCTTCACTCCGGTCAACAGTCCCTATTGCAAACGGGCTCTATCCATTAACTTATTCTTATTGTTGGCACAGGCAGTGCAATCTACGCCGCTACACCCCTAGTCGTCGTCATCAAAGTCATACTCGAGTTCTTCATCAAGGAATACCATGACCTGTCCAGCTTCCTCTTTCGTTTTATAAATCAGTAAAGGCTTTTCAGCAGGTCCCAGAGGCTCACCTGTTTTCATATCCCACTGCCAAAGATGCCGGTCACAGGTCATAACATTATTGGCACAAATTCCAGAGCCTTCCAGATATTGCTCCATGTGCGGACATACCGGTGGATAGGCTCTAAAACCGTCCCCAACATTGACAAGAATAATTTCCACACCATCTATGGTGCACTCTTTGATCTTATCTTGCTTAACATCGCCCACGGGGCAAGCCGCTTTCCAGCTCATAATTTTAATTCCTAGTTTAGGGTGGGGTTTAGATTGGCCAGTGCGTGCCTTTATCTAGGCGACGCGTATCTAGGCGAACTTCGCGGTCTTCAAACTTTATACTTTTGCCATCAATAACAAATGTGTCGTTATATCGGCCCACTAGAAACACACTCGTCGTTCCAGCATCAACATGAGAGTTGACACCATCAAGTTGGGTTTGGTGCACTGTCAATGAACTAATCGCCGTAGCCGACTTGCCATCTTCAGCCACGTCTACCCTATATACAGTACAATGGCGTCTTAAGGGAGATTGATCACTGTTATGCTTGTTTAACATGTTCGTGATTGATTCCATGTACTCTTTATCACCCCCATGGTACTTGATGTCTGTTTGCACTTCTGGACTAAATGCTCTAATGGCATAGTTAAAATTATCGGCACAGTTGTTGTGCCATTTCTGCCACTCATAATCATCCAAGTGAATACAAGTATTATAAATTAGCTCTCTAATTTGTTCTTTTATTTCGTGATGACTCACAGCCATGTTGGCCTCCAAAACCGCATTATAATTTGACACACCAGCAGATCAGCCTGCAGCCAACCCACCGGCGTATTATTAGAAGTTGCCTACTCAACTGCAGCGGCCGCTCGCTGTGCTTCTTGTTCCTTAAACACAGGATACGGCTCAAACTTCTTATCAGGATCGCTTGGAGAGCGGTTAAGTAACTTACCCCACTCTTCGTAATAATGGCGCATGCCATTCTCATCATGAATGGTTTCATTTTCATGACGACCATGCAAAATCTTACGGCTTTCAGCCAGTGGGTGCATAGAAGATCCTTGCCCAGTTACTGCTAATAGATCTTCGTGCAAGTTCCGTCCAAACGGACCCCAAATCGAATTATGATGGTCTATGCGAGTCTGACGATCCTTTTTAGAGTCACTTGCAAGGCCAAGACCCCGGAACTCAATCATAACGGAATTGGGACCCAGTGGTGTCATTAAGTCACAACGCAAAGCCGAACCACGTAAGTTAAAGTTTACACCAGGGAACATGTCTATCATGTACCAGTGATTGGGTGGTAGATGAGGGAAAGACAGCTCCTCCCGTCCGTGAGATCCTTCGTAATTTTCGTACTGAACTTCAAAACTACCCACATTAATATGGCCACCATCAAAACCGTTATTTTTACGTGCAAAATAAGCATCGTTAAAACCGGTAATCCGATTATGATAATGCAAGTAATCATGATAGAACTCACAATTGGTGTCGTGCCACAACTTATAGTTACAGGGGATAATTGCCTTGTGGTAGTGGAACACTTCTAAAGGCTCTTCATTCAAAGAAGGTGCAAGCACGTCTAATGAACCGGCAGCAAATTCTTCAACTGTCACGCCAATATCATCGTTCAGGCTGACCCAAACAAATCCACCAAAATAGACTTCGCACTTCAGCTCACGTAAGCCCACCTGATCTTCATTTAAACGATCTTGATAGCCCGCTTCTTTGCGTGAAATATTCACACACTTACCTTTCATGTCGAAACTCCATGCATGAAACATGCATGTCATTGTCTTGGGTGTGCCAGAAGGCGTGCCTCGCTTGTAGTTACCAGCAGGGCGGCGCTCAATCATGTTGCCTCGGTGAGGACACACATTCAAAAAAGCCCTGACTACCATGTCTTTACCACGCACAACAATGACGGGCTCACGCGCGATTGTCATAGTGCGGAAAGAGTATGCCTCTTTAAGCTCTGATTCATGGCAAACGGGAATCCATGTTTTTTTCCAAATCTTGCTTAATTCGTCTTCGAATATTTGATCGTCTGAATAAATTCTGCTGTCCACCCACTCACCACGTTGCAAGTCAGGGGTAGCATTCCATTGGGTATGATTTCTGGATGACATAATATTATCTCGCCATTTAGTTTAAGTAATTAAGGTTAAATCGTTTACTTTCTCGCTGCGTCTAACTCAGCTAATTTGGTTTCCCAGTTCATTTCTTTCGCGAACTTGGCAATTTCTTGGTCATTCATATAAACCGTGTGCTCTGGCCCAGGATAAACTCGTGATTTAACTTCGTCACGATACTGAGTAAACACATTTTCCATAATGGGAATCAGGTCATGGTAAATCTTTGAATGGCGAGGAGTATGCTCTTCATAAAGATGGAATAAATCTGAAGTAATGATGTGAACACCATGAGCCCTATTACCGGCACCCAAACTGATCACAGGAACCGGAAGGATTTCAGTTAAATATTCGCATACTTCTTGGCTTGTCACTTCGCACATAATTGAAAAACAACCAGCATCAACCATGGCCATCGCATCATCGATTAATTCTTTGGCACGATCAGAAGTCTTGCCCTGAGCAAAGAAACCACCAAGCTGGGGCATACGCATGGGCGTAACACCAATGTGTCCTTGAACTGGAATACCTGCTTTAACAATGGCTTCAATATTTTTTGCGTGATGTTGGTTGCCTTCGCACTTCATGACTTCTGCGTTAGCTCGCGATATAAATTGTCCAGCGTTCTCAACGGCTTGTTCAGCAGAAACATGAAAACTCCAGTAAGGCATGTCTACCATACGTAAACCATACTTACTACCACGGTCTACCGCTTGGGACATCATCATTACTTCTTCAAAGCTAACGGTAACTGTAGACTCATGACCAAACAATACCATGCCTCCTGTATCGGAAACGCAAAGAATATCGATGCCCAAACGATCTGCGATCACCGCACTGCGGTAGTCATAAATGGCCATTTGCACGATACCTTCGCCTTCCTGCATTTTCTTTTGCAGGCCGCGTATGGTGATTTTCTTTCTTGGTGCTGATAAGTCTGTCATGGCATTCTCCGCTCATTAATTGATTTTTTTATACAAAGCACTTTTAAGGCGCACTTTTTAAACTTGGGATAATCATAGACACCGGGCCTAAAAAGTGTCAAACAGATAGTTTTTATCAAGTGATAGCTTTGGCCTAAAGACGGTATTTTTCAAACACATAGAAAATAAATTAAGAGGGAAGACAACACAGAAGCTCATTAGCCAATCACGTTATCTGCCCGACCCTAGAATGGGCAGTAGCAGATTGAATGTCTTGCGGGCACTAAACGTTCAGGTAAAAGCGCACCAACATCGCCATTGCGACACTAATAAGTAACCAGGCCACTAATGTCTTTAAACCATCTACAGGCAGGCGATGCACTACTTTCGCTCCTACTAGTGAGCCACCTACCATGGCTAAAGCCAACATGGCTGCAAGCTTAATATCAATATCACCATGTAAAAAATTACCGACGCTCGCTGCGGCCGAGATAGGAATTTGAATAACCTGAGACAAGCCAATAGCTATTAACACGGGCACCTTAAACCAAATAAGAATGGGGATTAATAGCAGAGGCCCACCTGTTCCACTTAATGAGGACCCTATACCTGCGACCAACCCAATAATAAGTAGCGGCGTGTTATGTTCTATGTGTGGGGTAAATTGCTGGTCTGACGCTTTACGTAATAGTGAGTTGGCCCCCGATGCAAGAATCAGAACTGCAATAAGAACTTCAAGTACATCTGCTCGAAAAAAGGGTAAAAAATAAGCCCCTAGGTATGCTCCAGGCAGAGCTCCTGCGCATACTTTAATTGCCATCGACCAATTAATGGTTCCATGACGCGCGTAAATAAACGCTCCTACTGAACCAGTGACCATATAACTTAGCATGCAGGCAGGAATGGCTGAATGTAAATCTATACCACCCATAAATTTAAGTGCGGGCACCAAAAGCACCCCACCAATACCCACGCTACCAATTAATAGACCGACAAAAAAGACGACAGTTGTTAAAAGTGGAGTTAAAAACATAATGGGTTGTTGGTAATTTAATTTTTATTAATTTCATACTACAAGATATTGACAACATAGACACCCTTAGTGATAGAGTGACTCTTAAATATTTTCGATATGTCTCATCTTATCAATGATAGGTAATTAGCTTTATCATACAAAAACTAGAGGTTAGTCGTGTTTTTAAGACAATTTCAATACTTAGTTGCGTTAGAACAAGAAAAACATTTTGGTCGAGCGGCTGAAAAGTGTCATGTTTCTCAGCCTAGTTTATCCAGTGCCATTAAAAGTTTAGAAAAAGAATTGGGCATTCCACTCATTCTCCGTCAGCAAAAATTTGAGGGTTTTACTGAAGAAGGAATGCGAGTAGTTACGTGGGCTAAACGTTTATTGGCAGACAGATCGGCGATGCTGGAAGAATTGAGTATTATGCGCAGTGATTTGAACGGACGTCTGCGTATTGGTGCCACTCCACTAAGCTGTCCTTTATTTCCCACCGTAAGTCAGTTGTTTCAAAAACGCTACCCATCAGTGCAACTTGACATTCAGTTTATTGGTATTGATCAATTAGTTTTAGGCTTAACCAATTTTGAAATAGACATTGGGGTAACTTACCTTGAAAACCCCGCTCTCGATCGATTTGTGACTATGGCATTATACGAAGAACCTTTGTATCTGCTGTTGCCGGATAACGATTGGTTAGATGATAGCCCCACCATTTCCTGGGCTGAGGCGAGCAAACTGCCCCTTTGCTTATTGTCTAAGTCAATGCGTGAAAGAAAAATTATGGACGATGCGTTTGAAGAGGCCGGTGTGCAATGCCAGCCAGTTTTAGAATCAAATTCTATTTTTCAATTGGCCTTTCACGCTATGGCTGGCGACCTAGCGACTATTGTGCCCAAACGTTTTGCCCACCTGCCCAATACTAAACAGAAACTACTTGAAGCACCTACTGTGTCGCAAACCCTAGGTTTGGTTTGGGTTCATGGCAACCCCGTGTTACCCATGACTAAGGCAACATCTGCTCTTATGCGAGAAGCATTAGAAGCTGGCGCCTTTGAAAACTTCAGCTTTTTAGGCCTAGAGTAAATTAGTAGCCTTGATTAAATTATTGGACATTGGCGAGAACAAGTAACATGAAACCAATCACACATACACCCATGTTGAGCCCCACACTTGCGCAAGCAGAGACCTTAATCGGAGGCCAAGTCTCTCTTGTTTTTGAACAAGGGGAGCTGCAGGTATTGGCTGATCAGGACAGTGCGAAGAAAAACCTAGAGGTCAATTCAGAGGCGAGCGATATGTGTGGGGTAAAAATTATGGGCAATGCCATCATCTTAAAAGGTGATACTAAATGGGCTTAATGAGTTTGGCTGATCCGGTGCTCACACCCATTTCTCACTATTAAAGGCGCATTAAATCCAGAAAACCTATTAATATCAGTGGCTAAGGGATATTAATATTTTACTAACTAAGCAATCCTTAGTGGTTTTTCGTTAAGGTAGCCGTTGCTTAAGATGAAGTGATTTTACACCCTCTTAGCGACCACACGCCGCCGGCCCAATCTTCAACATCAGTCCATAATTCAGCCTGACCGAGGGTTTTTAAATCCAGTGGCTGACTGCGTTTGTGTGGCTTAAGTTCTACATAAAGGGGCTTTTCCAATACTTCACCCGGCTGCACATTGAGTAAAAAGTACGCCATCTTGCCCACCAAATGGCCTGCTTTAGTTAACTTAAGATTCACTTCGTTATGCAAATAACTTGGATCTTTAGACAATCCACCCATGCGCCAAGCACCATCAATTTTCACTTCTTCAGAACTTATATCGAGTCGACCCTGAGCCATATTCCAGTTTTCAATTCGCCCTTCTGCCTTATCTTCATATTGCACTCGTCGCAGATTAAATTGGCACCTCACAGGTTCATCTAAGACTGCGATCTGGTAGGGGCTAAAATCAAACTCTGTCTTAATAATAGATTGAGATAATAACTGGGCTTTAAGTTTGGGAGGCATATTTAATGCATACACAACAATTCCCTGATTTTTGGGTAATGACTTACCCTTCGCCTTTTGTTTTTTCCCACTTGATTTAGTACCACTGCCACAGGTCAGCTCTCGTTGTAGAGCTTCTGCCAAAAATTCGGCATTGTCAGGCGCTCCTCCAAGCAGGCGACACACCGTTTTATCACTCCAACCCGACATATCTGCTGCCATAGCAGGCACAGCCATTAAACTCGTAGCAACCAAACCCAACAATAACCTTTTTAAGTTCAAGTAGCAGTAAAAGTAAGCAGCATGCTGGGTGGGTGATTCTTGAGGCATATTAAACTCCGTTTCAATAATCAATCTAGGTAAACAAATGATCAAATACCCGGGGTAAGTCAGGTTGGCGAAACACTTGGCTCGCAATGACATCATGCTCAAGCCCTAAAGTCTTTTCAACACAAGCGGCACAAACCGATCGATAATCTATCGTCGCCATGAGATCTCTTTGGTCGAATTGATCTTTCTTACTTAAACCAGGCCAATCGGCGACCACACCATTAGCCGCTAAAGTTCCCCCAGCGAGTAACCCAACGCTTGCGTAACCATGATCCGTACCCAAGGTACCATTCGCTGCCACGGTGCGGCCAAACTCAGTTAGGGTCAAAATAATAGTATTATCCCATGCATCACCCAACCCACGGCGATACCCAGCAATGACCTCGTCTACCACACCCAACTGCCGCGCAAGCGGCCCCTCATCTGTATTATCTTGATACACCTGATTAGCATGGGTATCAAAGTCATCGACACGAATGACCGATGCCAATGGTCCATTAGCTTGAGCCATAGCCTGCCCCGCATATTGCGCTAGACTGGCCGGGTCTCGGGGTACTTGAATATTTTCCTCACTTTTGCGGGCGACTTTATTGAACACTTGCGCTGCTTCTATGTCATGGCCCATGGCAATTTTTTCTAATAACTTAGACGATGGTCGGCCTGATCCCCGAATACTTGCGGGGTAAAAATTATCATTGTCATGATGGCCTCGCAAAATTAATGGCATATCTAGTGAAAGAGACCGGCCCGAGACACCGGCTAAATCTAAAGACCGTCCTAACCAGCCTGTTTTCTCACTAAAAGGAGACAACCCCCCTCCTTCAATGAGATTTTGGCCTTCAAAATGTGAGCGTTTAGTGTAGGGAAAGGCGGTAGCATGCACTGCAGACGCGTCACCTCTGGCCATCAACTGGGCATAAAACTTTAACGCTGGATGCAAACCAAAAAAATCATTTAGGGGTAAGTAATTTTCTGGTGAAATGGCCTTACGCATGCGCATTAAATCTGGATCCCCAATAGGCGGCACTGTGGCTAGGCCATCCATACCCCCTTGCAAAATAATCACACAAATGCGGCCAGCAGCCTTACCTTTTGCCAAGCCAGAAACAGGCATGCCTGCAAGAAAGAGTGAAGCAGCACCCGCTTTGAGTAAACTGCGGCGATCTATTGTTAATTTAGACATAATTTAACCCCATTAACTCTGGACTGCACATGAGAGCGATAAACTGATCCTTTGGTGAAGAGCCAACACTGGCTACTAAAGCTCGCGTTTGTGGTGTTGCACCGATTCGATCCATAATTTTATTGACTGAACGACGCGTGCGACCGTTTTGGTAGATAGCATCAGCAAAACGAATACGCCGCTCAAACATTTCAGCAGACAGCCATTCTTCTTTATCACTGGAATAGCCATTAGGTTGTCGAGAACTCCAAAATGATTGACCTAGCTCTTCTAACACTTCTTTACTATCCATGAGATTGTCTTGGTATTCGTAAATTTCGTTCCAGCCTTTAAAGTAAGTGGCGCCTGACAAACGCACCACCTGAAACAACCACGTCATAGGCCACATGAACTTCGGCTCAGTTGCCGTCATAGCTAGCTTGAGCACTTGGGTGTGAATTGCTTGCAAATCACCATCACTTTGTTGCCAAACTAATTTAACCGCTTCAATTTGTGCCTTAGTAGGGGCATCACTCACAAAGTGTTGGCACAGTTTAGAAGAGATATAATGAATAGTGTGGTCATGGTTGGCAAGAAAATCAGTTAACTGGCGTAAACCATTGCGGCCTCCACTTATGGTCTTGCCCATAACTTTTTTTGTGCCTGGCTCTGCCCAACGTTTCTTATAGGCATTCCAGTGATCAGTGGTGCCTGTATTTTTGCGCATGGCGCTTAAATCCTCATCAAACCACACTCCCCAACCTGCCAATACATGAGCAGCATTGCGAATGTCGTCTTCGGTGTAACCTGCGGCCACAGACACTGTGTGTAATTCTAATAATTCCCGCCCTAGGTTGTCGTTGAGACCCGCTTGACAGTCCGGCTTGCGCCGACAATGTTTGGCTTGTTCTGATCGTTCTCCAGCACTATCTACATTATCCAAATATTCCAGCATACCCGGATGGGTAGTCATGCCATAAAGCATGTCTGCAAAACTACCGTTGAGTTTGGCTAGAATACCCTCATCAATGGCATGACCAATTGTACTGCCCGTGTCGAAGGTATTACCAATGGTGAAGTGATTCGCCCAAAAAGCAGTTAACCTCAGTTTCACTTGATCTGCACCATAAATATTGCGTTGCACAAACTTCAGCTCATCTTTTTTTCGCATTAAGTTTTCGCGGCGATTGGCCTGCTTAGCAGCTTCCGTGTCTTGACCATTCTTCCCTTCACGCTGTTGCTGTTTTAAGTCCCTGTAACGGCGCCATAGATGGGCTCGTTGGGATAGGTCAGGCTGCAATTTTTCAGGCCATTCAGCTACGTCTGCATAAGTATTAGCAATACCCAGAGCCGGAGATGGCGCGTTCAATTGAGCCTTTATCCACATCTCCATGTCTTGGGGCAACTCCTGATCATAACGAAACATCAGGCCCACCCGCTGAGCAATGCTAAATTGATTATTCATAACAACCGACACCTCTTTTAAAACAGAGAAAAGATAGATAAAAGATAAATAAAAGAACATTCTAATTTAACAATTTAACATGAATTTAAATAAGGTCCAAACAAATTAATCTAGTTTTCAATTCTAATATTAAAAGACTGGTTTATCAGGTTTTGATATTCTTCGAATTTTTTTAAAATGGTTTTATGGGGTATCAGGCAGCAATTGATCACTGCTCAACCTTTTTTAAGACGTCTTTTGCGTTTAATAAACGTAAACCGCTCCAGCACCTGATATCCCATTATTAGCTTGTCCAGTGCCAGCCACCCCGGTTGCATTACTACTTTCCTTCGCCGCTCCAACTACCATGGTAGCTCCAGTTTCATCCATGGCAATTGAAACACTAAACTGGTCACTCGAACCCGTATTAGGAGCCTTTAGAAAAGAAGTTTTAGCCCAAGATGAGCCTGACTTAGTGTAAAAGTACACGGCTCCTGCCTGCGTTAATGAGCCTGAATTATTTGAATCACTGAAGACACCTAAGTTACTGCTGGAGTTCCATATAGTACCAATGGCTAAACTGCTGCCTGTTTTATTAAGCGCAAGCCCACGTTTTCCCCCAAAAAAGTTATCGTTATCGTGATCTGATTTGATGTAAGCTTCTTGGCTCCATGTACCGCTTTCTTTTCTGAAAACATAAACCGCACTGGAACTTTGGGACGAGTTATCTGCACCCTCGGTATTGACGTCGCTGAGGCCTAAGGCATTACTATCCTCGCCCCCTGCTGCCACAGCAATGGTTAAACCATCTTGACTGATCAAAAGACTTTCGTCCCCACCAAACTCATCGTCTGCCTCAGCATTACTGGCTTTAATATAGGCCTCTTGAGTCCAATTCGTACCGTCATATACAAACACATACATAGCACCAGCGTCTGTTGCACTATTATTTTCGGTACTATTGATCCCTGTGGATGAACTGTCTTCATTAAATGCACTAACCACTAGAGTTAAGCCGTCACCACTGAGGCTGAGCTTACCAAAATTATCCCCTGCACCAGTATTATCGGCCTTAATATACTGAGTCTGTTGCCAAACAGAACTACTGCGGGTGAATATATAGACAGCCCCTGCATCAACTGATGTATTATTATTGCCAGTGCCAGTGAATTCTGTCTCACCGCTATCCTCATAAATGGCACCTACAGCAACAATATTTCCATTATCACTGATATCCAAGGCACCAAAAGCTCCAAACTGATCATCATTATCGCTATAGGTTGGTTTTAAATAAGCTTGCTGAGCCCACGATGATGTGGCCTTATAAAACACATAAACAGCACCAGAATTAGACTTAGTGTCACTGTTTCCATCTTCGTTTTCTGCGCCAACAACTAAGGTTTTGCCATCGCCCGACAAACTAATACTTGAACCAAAGTGATCATCAGCTCCCGTATTGCTGGCCTTAATGTAAGCCTCTTGTTGCCACACATTATTGCTTTTGGTGAACACATAGACTGCGCCTGAATCATTTATTATCGTGTCAGTTGCTGTGCTATTAACACCAGTTAAACTGCTATCTTCTCGGGGAGCTCCTACAGCCAATGTGTTGCCATCTGAACTCACATCTAACACATCCCCAAACCAATCATTTAAACCAGTATTACTGGCCTTTAAATAAGCAATGCTATTGGTCATAGTGCTAGACACGGAAAGAGTCGAAGAACTAGTACACCCAAAACTGTTACACGACTTGAGAATATATTGCGCACTTACACGAGCATGCAAAGGCACAATATGATTGGCAACACCGTTACCTTGCACGATATTACTGCCCACCTGAGTGAAACCCGATGCACCATCTGGATTTTCCATTAACTGGTAATAGGTTGCATCAGCCACATCAGACCAGGTAAAACGAAAGGTCTTATTAGATTCAAAAGACAAAGTTGAAGCAGCAGCAATTGCAGGCACTGCAGTAATCGAAGTTGTTGAACCACCACAGCTCAGTAACACAACCCCAAAGGTAAACATGGTTAGTATTTTAAATCGTATGTTAGCTTGCATAATGCCTTTCATACTCGATTTTCAGCGAGCAAATTCAAAAGACAGAACATCAGGTTTATTTCACTTTAAACCTGCTTATCCTGAAATTCCACCTCTCCTAACACACCTTACAACCGCCAGATAAGCCGTGTAAGTCCATCAAAGAAGCACAAAACTCATCATATACCACTATTTAAGTAATGTCTTTTTTTGCATATGCTATTTAAACAAACTCTTGGATAATTCAATAACAAAAATAACAACTTAGCCACTTAAAGCCAATAGGCATCTTCTTGTCCGTTGTCTAAATCTTTATCTAAGTCGATGGCTCTGTCTCGGTCTTTATCTTTATGATGATCTTTATCCAAGTCTCTAAAATGTTTTTGGGTATGGGCCAATGCCCCACTGTGTTGATTTTTTGTATCGATGGAGCCACCTATATGCAGAACACATTGGCCACATAGGTTTAGGCTTTTTCCTAAACATTGCTTACAGTTGCCTGCAACTGTATCGGAGTATTCCATTTGCTTTAATTGATCTTCTAACAAAGCCAATTTATTCGACAGTGTTTTTAGGTATTTAGCTTGATCATTATACCGACGCTGCAACTCCATAAATTCAGCTGGTCTTTGCTGTAAATCAGCATCTAGCGGTTGCCATTGATTCGTTTTTTTAGGCATCAGCGAATCACTTGCGTACCTGACTCTGAGTATTAGGTTGTTCATGTTTATGCCTCACATTGGGTTATGTTAGTTTATTTTAAAAATTAACAACTTATTCTTAATGATAATCATTATCATTAAGAATAACAACCTAATTACATAAAATTTTTACCTTCCACAGGCCCAAAATATTCGTTGCCTCCAAAAAACACCCCAAGGGTGTTTGAAGAATTAAGGTCTTTAAAACAATATGACACATTTATGCATTCTAAAACGCCTTACCACCAACCTAATGTTCTACCATTGCCCGCTATAATGAGAACACAAGTCACCACATGTAATGCAATCCAAAAGGTTCGAAACGCCAGCGCTTTTTTAACATCGGTTTGAGTGATGGGCAAAAACTCTGGTTTATCATCATCATCGACGCCAATGGGCATGCCCACGGTTCTCGCCCACACTTTCAAAAACCGTCTTTGACCGCTCATAATTGATTTTTCATTAATTTGTTCTCGTTGTTATGAATTATGACCAATAATTAACTCTATATTAGAGCCAGAATATACCAATTAAGCGGTAAGAGTCAGGCTTTAGCTCACCCACTTTACCGCTTATATGTTTCGACTTCCCCATGACATTATAATTCAGATGATTATACTGCTACTATAGTGAAAATTTAGTTCTAAAGAATTAGTAATAAGTTAGTTAGTTAGGCCAGCTAGTGCAGCATCAGTGCCCGCTTAACCCTACTGTTTTTAACGCCATTGATAAGGAAGTAATAATGAAAACAAAACTAGTTCTTTCAATCTGTGCAGCAGTTCCTGCCATCGTCGCTGTGGTATTCGCTTCAATTCCTGAATTGGTCACTTTAGCTGCCTTTCCCGAAGCACAGGGTTACGCCTTAGAGATTGGAGTCACACTTCGCTACGCCCTGGCCTCAGTAGTGTTAATGGTGGCAATCGTCATTTTTAGTGTGCGCAACATTGAAGCGATAAATGATCAAAGAGCGATATTAATGGGCTGTGCAATTGCATTTGCGTTCATGTGTACAACAATCATAGCCCTGTCTGTATTCCGAGGTATTCCTCTGCAGCTACCCCCCATGGCTGCTACGGCATTTGTGGCGGTGTTGTGCTTACGGACCCGCAGTAAATTAGAACCAACCTTTAGCGTTTTATAGGCAATTCTCAGTTCAATTAACGAAGGAGCATTAAAATGAAGCATCTATTTAAGCTCGACAATCAACAATCAGTTGAGGTAATCAGTGAAATTTTAGAGGGATGGACCGTTGTAAAGGGCTCGCCTTCCATGAAAACTTGGGTGCTCCATACATCTAATGATGGCCGTATGATGTCTGGGATATGGACAGCCACGCCAGGAACCTATCATGCGACTTATGCTGAATATGAATTTGTTCACCTAATAGAGGGGCGTATCACCATCACACCTGATGGTGGACAACCCATGGACGTAGGCCCAGGGGATGCTTTTGTGGTCGATGTCGGGTTTAAGGGCACTTGGGAAATTAAAGAGTCTGTGGTCAAGCACTTTGATATTAAGCTATGAGGTTTACTGAGGCATGCAGTTAAATGAAGATATGTGTTCATGCATTATTGTGGCAGATCAATGATGAGATTAATGGGGCCAAAGTCAATGGAGTTTCGATTAATATACACACTCCTGATAATTAGGGGCATATTGAAGCCCAATAAGTTTTAATCTACTTTAAGTTAAGTCCATGGGCAGACACGCCTCTAGAATAATTTAAAGCGCATACCATACCCTTTTGATGAGAGATCTTTCCTTGAAAGGCAGCTTAACTTTTGAATAAGTCAGAGCTCATATCCAAACTTTGTTGTCCATTTTTCGATCTTAATAAAATATTTTTTTAGAGAGTCTTGATACTTTACCCAGCGGTTACTTGCAGTTTTATATAACGGCTGAACTACTTGGGAATAGCTAGGAGTACTTATGATGCCTCGATTCAATGCCGTCTGTTGGTAATTTTCTAATTCATCTTCCCAATCTAGTTCTAGAAAGTTGAGAAGATTAGAAACTTCCGTTTTCATATCTAAGACTAAGTCCTCATATCTAATCCTATGGATGGTCAACTGATACCGTTTCTCACTCAGCTCTAAAACAGACATCGCAGCTGCGTAAAAGTCCACAATTCTGCTTAGCTCAACCATATTAGCCATTGCGTCATTAGCTTGAAAAGGCTGCATCCAACAACTCAAAATACTGTCTAACGGATGCCTAAGGGCCAAAATAAACTTTGCAGTAGGAAACAGCTTATGAATCATTGGCACATCAACGATGTTGAGGGGAAACTTGTCAATTACGCAACCACTACGGTTAGTTGAGTCGTGCCTTGATAGTTCCTCAAAATAAACCTCTCTAGCATGTAAGAGCTCTTGACTGGTTAAGTTCTCAATATCAAAGGTACTTAGATTGTTGCCCAAGTATTTTTTTGCCTTTGAGAGCATGTTTTTTTCTTCAACGACACTAATTTTAGAATGGGTTCGCAAGATAGTATCAAGAAGAGTGGTTCCAGATCTTGGAAAGCCAATTAAAAATATGGGTACATCTGCAGAGGACTCCTCCTTCAGATTCTGGTAATAAGGAGCTTCTAAAGCATTGTTTAAGTCTTTAACTCGCACTAAAAGCTCATCAAAATAACTCTGAGCCTGCTTTGCATCATAAACTGGCGAGTTAATATAGGTGTTGTTCATTTCAGTAAAAGAAATAAATGCTGCGTTGTAGTTTTTTTGATGCTGCTCTAATTTGGCCCTTAATTGCCAAAATAAGGACGTTCTTGTTGCCGCAAGCTGGTCAATATTGATCAAGCCAATTAAAGTCTCACAATGATCGTAATTTTGTGACCTGTAATGATAAAGGGCCTCATAATACAGCAGATCACTTGGTAGTTTTTTTAGCGCAGCTTTAGCTATAGAAATGACCTCACTGAGTTCAGCCAACTTATTGGACCTTTCATACAATTCGCATGTATTACTATAGGCATCAGCGTAATCTGGCTTAATTTTTATAGCCCGTTTATAACTATCTATAGCCGCTTTTTGTTCACCTTTATCCTTTAGTGCAATGCCTTTGTTGTAAAAGGCTTCAGCATAATCAGGTTTAATTTTTAGAGCCTTTTTATAGCTGACTATAGCCGCATCAGTCTCACCTTTAGCATTTAAAGCGTTACCAATATTATTATAGACATCAGCAAATTTAGGCTTAATTTTTAAAGCCTTTTTGAAATAGTCCAAAGCTGCATCAGGATCACCCTTAGCATTTAAAACGTTACCAATATTATTGTAGGCCTCAGCATTCCCAGGATTCACCTTTAAAGACCGTTTAAAGCAGACTATGGCCGCATCAAATTGCATTAATCCTGCATTAGAAGCCCCGGCAATATTGCATAGAATAAATGAATTGGGGAACCTCTCCAGCTTCTGATTGGCTTCAACCAAAGCTTGTTGCAATCGCCCTTGATTATAAAGGTTCATGATAGCCTGAAGCTCATCTGCAGGAGGGTGTTGTGGGTTTTTACTTGTTTTAGAAAGCCGTTTTTTTATTTGAGCAAAAGCGTCGCTTTTAAAGCCCTTTTTCGTTGCTTGATGAAATACAGTTTTTGCATCAGCAAGTCGGCCTAACTTAATCAAAGCTTCGATATAGCTTAACCAAAACTGGGCAACATCTGGTTTGGTTTCTAAAGCGGTTTGAAAGAAGGGCAAAGCTTCTAGGGTCTTGCCAATACCGACAGCCAGCACGCCCATATTATGGTTAGCATCTGGGTGTTTGGGCTGTGCCTTGAGGATAGAAGTATAGTACCTATCAGCTTCTTGAACCTGGCCAGCTTTGTGCGCTTCAACGCCCTTCTTTAAGGCTCCGTTTATTGTCAATTCCACAAATCAGTCCGTGATAAATTCGGTAATGCGAGACTATCATATAAAGCACATTTATTTAAATATCTTTGGTATATTAGCTTCCGCATAGGGCCTGTTTAAAAAAAGTTGGGTTTAAGTCATTAGGTGTGTTTTTAATTCCACTTAAAAGACTAGGTTATGAAAACAGTAATACCTGTAAACGAATGTGAGAATCCCTTTATAACGTAAAGAAACTTATCGATAACGTGTGCCAGAGTGTATTTTTGTGAGAATGAGAACTAAAAAATGTGAGGTTTGTAAAAACGCAAATGAAGTCCTTTATAGGTGTAGATATCAAGACTCGGATAATTGGGTATTTCTCTGTGGAAAGTGCCTCAAAGAGGTTAAGACAAGTTTTGTGGATACTTACCAGTACGGTGGCACTTGGAAAAGTAAGAAAAAATAAAGCTCCGCTCATAAGCTTACATAAATACACAGCTATACGTATGAGCAGCTGTGAAAGCTAAAACTGTGAACTGCACAGATCAATTTTACAGACGTGTTAGATTACTACGTCATGCTAATAAACATTATTGATCCCTGCCCATATACCGTAAAGCTATGTAAGCAACATTGTGAGCTAACCAAGGAGCTGATATTTTATTGTCACATTTCAAATCTATACTCACTGCTGTGTTTTAGCTACGAGGTTATTCATAAATTCTGTCGCCGATCTAACTTAAATCCCTTTGCCGACATTGGACTTCGCATGATTACCCTCATAGCCTATTTCGCTGGATTCTTTAATGCGATTATGTACCTTGTATTCACTCTTTCGGCCAAAGGTAGGCATCCAAAACTGATGCCTACCAGCCCTAAATTGAAGGTTTAACATGACCTGATAGGCCTTCAAAATTATAAAATAGAGCACTAAAATAAAGCACGAAAATAAAGACAATAAAATGAAGACAATAAAATGAAGAAAATGGATGAGCCAATCAACGTATTCGGTGAAAAATTAGAAATTTGTGGAGTGGATCCAATTACGGGGTTCTATCGAGATGGCGCATGTAATACCTGCAAAGATGACTTTGGTTCCCACACAGTTTGTATTGAAACGTCGCAGGAGTTTCTAGAATATTCAAAATCTAAGGGCAATGATTTATCGACCCCAATGCCTGCATTTAATTTTAAAGGCTTAGCACCGGGAGAAAGCTGGTGTGTCTGCGCTGGGCGCTGGTTAGAGGCTGAGAAAAACGGCATGGCCCCCAGACTTCATCTTCAAAGTACCCATATCAGGGCTTTGGAAATCGTGCCCATGAGCCTGCTCAAAAAATACGCGATAGATTTAAACTAGCTACAGAAGGCTTAAAAACAAAAAGTCTGCTCATGGGTCTGAAGAGGTCCATGGGTCCGGACTTAATAGGGAACTTGCTGTGATTCGATGCACCAGCCTGAACATTGGTGCACGAGTTGCCGTGTTTCAAAGCCGACAGAGTTGATCAGGTTAAGCGTCTAACGTTCCCATTTAGAAGTGATGCGGGTCAACGAATGTTTTCTTCGCATTTTTGCTAAAATCAGAATTAGGTAGGTAACAATAAAAAATCCAGCGACCCAAGTTAATGTCATAGCCATAACAGTTTCTTCGTTTTCAAAGACTTAACGCAAGCGAATATATCAGCAGATTATGATATTGTCAACAATTTAGCCTAGCGCCCGAAGACCCTGTGGAAGTCTGACGCTTGTGAACCTAAATTTCCCATTTAGGATTGATGCGAGTCAATGACGTTTTTCTTCGCTTCGCTCTCAAAACAAGCACTATATAAGTAGATACTAGAGTAAATACAGCGAGACAAATTATAGTAGTAACCATTGAAACTCCATTGTCGATGCAGAGGTTAATGTTAATAATTTATCAGCAATAGTGTTGCCTAAGAGTATTACTTATGTAGCATTAATGTATCTTAATAATACTTACAATAGGCTTAAGGTTATTATTAGGTAATGCAAACTGTTGCTCATAAAGCACAAGCTAAAGATGTCTACAAGCTAGATATGAGCCTTATACTGCCCTATGAACCTAACCAACTGCTTTGCACACTGGTATGCTATAAAACTTGTGTAAAACCACTTTATTGTGTGTGTGAAAGCGGCCAAAGTGAGCACGAGAACCAATTTCGCCCTTGTCCCCTATGTTTAACTTAGGATGGCTAGAGTTTCGCAGTAATGTCACAGTATTAACTCATACTTTGGTCATTATTTTAGTCGTTATTTTAGTCAATTTACGCCCTTTGACTGTGAATTAGACATCCTTTAGAGTCACTGTTTTATTATGAATTGAGTTGCTTGATGTTCTCTTGAGGTGCCAAAAAATTGGCTTAAGAGCGAGTCTGTTCTATTTGAAAAGCGACAAGTAATATGAAAGAAAGAGTAAATATTGTCTGGTTTAAACGGGATCTCCGTATCAATGATCACAAGCCGTTACTAGAGGCCTCTAATTTAGGACTACCCATACTACCTTTATATGTGGTGGAACCTGATTATTGGCAGCAAAACTTTAGTTCTAGTCGTCATTGGCACTTCATTTATGACTGTTTATTAGACCTCAATATGGCTTTAACACAGCTGGGGCAACCACTTATCATTCAAGTCGGTGAAGTCTTTGATGTCATCACTCGCCTGCATTCAGAATATAATATTCAAGCGATATACGCTCACGAAGAAACAGGCAACCTCTGGACCTACCAGAGGGATATCAGCGTTAATAAACTATGCAGTACGTTGGGTATTCCACTGCATGAATACCCGCTTAATGGCGTCGTAAGGAAGTTACGCTCTCGTGATGATTGGTCAACTATTAGAAATAAGCGTATGGCGCAAAGAATTGCACCAAAACCCTCTAGTGTGCCCCCTTTAGCAAAATACTCATCAGTACCTTTGCCAGATAAAGACCACCCTATGTTTGGCAAAAAATTCATCGGCACAGTGCAACAAGGTGGTCGTGTTGCGGCAATTGATGATCTAAGAGGTTTTTTAAACCATCGGTCCTGTCAATATCTCTACCATATTTCTGCGCCAGGCTTGTCGTCTACTTATTGTTCTAGACTATCGGCCCATCTTGCTTGGGGAAGTCTATCTGTCAGGGAGGTTGTTCAATCCACCAAAAAAAGAAAACAACAACTCAATGCGGAAGAAAAAAAGCAATTTGGTCGCAATTTAACTGCATTTAGCTCAAGGCTCGCATGGCGCTGTCACTTTATACAAAAGATTGAAGACCAACCCTCTATTGAAACTCACTGCATGCACCCTGCTTTTGAGGGCCTGCGTGAGAGCGAGCATGATGAACTAAAATACAAAGCATGGGCTTCAGGGCATACCGGATACCCATTTATTGACGCCTGCATGCGTAATTTAATTGCCGAAGGGTGGATTACTTTTCGAATGCGCGCAATGCTCGTGAGTTTTGCTAGCTACCAGCTTTGGTTAGATTGGCGCCTTGTTGGCCATCATCTAGCTGGCCTATTCACTGATTACGACCCCGGTATTCACTACAGTCAACTGCAGATGCAATCGGGTGTTACTGGCATAAATTCAATGCGGGTCTACAATCCAATTAAGCAGTCTATGGAACATGACCCCCACGGTGATTATATAAGACACTGGGTCCCAGAGTTAAAAAACCTTCCTAATGCTTTTATTCACGAGCCTTGGAAGTGGGGAAAAAACTTAGTGGATGATGCCTCACTTTTATTAGGCACTATCTACTCAAACCCTATTGTTGACCATGAATTAACAGCAAAAGAAGCAAAAGAAAAGCTAACCAACGTGCGAAAAAGTGACCATTTTAAAGCCATCTCAAATGCGGTTTATAATAAATTAGGAAGTAGAAAAAAAAAGGTGAAAAAATCGACCAAAGTGATCTGTGAAAACCAATTAACGCTGTTTTAACCGATATATTGTTTATGTAGCTTAAAGTATCTAATAGCTGATAGGTCTAAAACTGGAAGCTAATTAAAATTGACCCATGCAAAACAACACATTTGGATCGTGTTTTGAGGCTTTTGACATTTCGTTTAGAACCACACACGGTTCTCATATTCAAAGGGATGCGACGACAGAAGTAATAAGTATTACACGAAGGAAAGATAACTAGATTGGTTTATAACCATGGAGCACACCCCACAAGAAAAAATGATAGAAGTGCATGTATCAAGGGGGGCAGACGATTTCCTGAGAAATCAAGGAGCAACTCTGCAGTTGCAGCAATCAATAAGTGGTTGAAATCGGTAGTAGGTTCGGACCCAGTGGAACATAGACTTCGGCATAATTTTAAAGATCTGTTACGGAAGTCAGTGGCTCCGAGTTAGAGACTCCATTTGACATAAAAGATCAGATTGGCGGATGTAGTCTGAAGACTGTTGTACCAAATTATGGCGATGTTTAGAGGTTAAAGCACCTGGGAGAGTGGATGGAAAAATTAGCTTACAGGATAACAGTTGGGATATCCCATAACAGGTAGATTTAGTTAAATTAAATAGATATTTCAACAACTTCAGTTTCACTTTTAAAGCTGATAAGGTTGTCCAATGAAATATAGCGAGCAAGACATAAATAGAATTTGAAAGAGAAAACATGCACCTGTGTCACTTGATATTTTGGGTGTACGTTCATTTTTGGATAATTTAAAACAACATCAAACATTCATCTGTTGACTCAATGAATGCTTTTTCTAGACCACTTGGAGCCATTTTTGGATTGTAAGATGTTCTGGTTTGCGGATAAAACTGAAACGGGGCTTTTTTAATAGAAATTTAGATCAGTTGCAATAGGGATCTGTCATGAGTGAAGCGAAACTACCAAAACGGGCGCGGTGTGTCATTGTTGGGGGTGGAATTGTGGGCTGTAGTGTGGCCTACCATCTAACAAAATTGGGTTGGACTGATGTTGTTGTGCTTGAGCAAGGACGCTTGAGTAGCGGCACCACTTGGCATGCTGCAGGCCTAGTTGGGCAGCTTCGTGCTCACGAAGGCATGACTCAGCTGATTCGTTACAGTACCCAGTTGTATGCCAGTTTAGAAGCTGAAACTGGACTTGGGACGGGCTGGAAGCAATGTGGATCTATAACCGTGGCTAGAACTGAAGAGCGAATGATCCAGCTGCGCCGCACGGTCTCAATGGCCCAGGCTTACGGTGTTGAGGCCGAGGTTATTACAGCGCAGCGAGCACAAGAATTATGGCCAGTAATGCAGGTGAACGATGTTCTAGGTGCAGTGTGGTTGCCAGGTGATGGAAAGGCGAATCCGACCGATCTTACCCAGGCGCTGGCCAAAGGAGCGCGGACCAGAGGCGCCAAGATTTTTGAAAAGGTTCAAGTTACCGGGATCACGGTTAAGGGTGATGCGGCCGTCGGTGTTGAATCGGCGCAAGGTAACATTGCCTGTGATGTGGTGGTTAACTGTGCCGGTCAGTGGGCCAAAGCATTGGGCCGCTTGTGCGGGGTGACGGTGCCGCTGCATTCAGCTGAGCATATGTACATTGTCACCAAAGAGATTGAAGGCGTGCATCCTGACCTACCGGTGATGCGAGACCCAGATGGCTTTATCTACTTCAAAGAAGAAGTAGGAGGCCTTGTGATGGGTGGTTTTGAGCCCGACGCTAAGCCGTGGGCAATGGACGGTATACCAAATGACTTTGAGTTTTCTTTGCTACCAGACGACTGGGATCAGTTTGAGGTTCTAATGAATAATGCCTTGACGCGGGTGCCAGCATTGGAAACTGCCGAGGTACGTCAGTTCGTTAACGGACCTGAAAGCTTTACTCCTGATAACAACTTCTTGCTAGGCGAGTCGCCTGAGTTGAAAAACTTCTTCGTGGGCGCAGGCTTTAACTCAATGGGCATTGCTAGCGCCGGTGGTGCGGGCAAGGCGTTGGCCGAGTGGATTATTGATGGAGCGCCATCCTTAGACCTGTGGCCCGTTGATATTAGACGTTTCTCTGGGTTTAATGGCAATGATAAGTGGCTGCATGACCGGGTTAAAGAGACGCTGGGGTTGCACTATGCTATGCCGTGGCCGAACCGGGAGTTGGATACGGCGCGACCATTTCGACGTTCGCCACTGTTCGATCGCCTGAAAGATAAAGGGGCGTGTTTCGGTAATAAAATGGGCTGGGAACGGGCCAACTGGTTTGCACCTGAGGGGATGGCACCAGAGACAGAATATTCATTTGGCCGACAGAACTGGTTCGACATCGTGCGCGCCGAATGTGATACCGTCCGCAACCAGGTAGGCATTTTCGACCAAACGTCCTTCTCAAAGTATCAGATGCAAGGTCGCGATGCTATGGCAGTGCTGAATAAGGTTTGTGCTGCCCAGATGGATGTGGCCATTGGAAGTTCTGTCTACACTGGCCTGTTGAATGAACTGGGAGGTTACGAGAGTGACCTGACTGTGATGCGCTTGGCTACGGATAAGTTTTTACTATTGAGTGGCTCAGCACAAACGGTCAGGGACATGGACTGGATTACTTCTCACATCCCCTATGATGCTTGTGCGGTGCTTACTGATGTGACCAGTGCCTATTCGGTAATGGGTGTCATGGGGCCGAATGCTCGTGAGCTATTGTCACGTGTGTGCAAATCAGACCTAAGTAATGAGGCGTTTCCTTTCTCGACTATTCAAGAAATTGATATAGGGTATGCGACTTGCTTTGCTAATCGGATGACTTATGTCGGTGAGTTGGGTTGGGAGCTGTATATACCCACCGAATTTACCGTAGGCGTCTACGAAGATTTAATGAGTGCCGGAGAAAATTTGGGTCTCAAAGATGTTGGTTATTACGCCTTGGAAGCTTTGCGTATTGAAAAAGGTTATAGAGCGTGGAGTCGTGAGTTGACGCCGCAAGTAAACCCTTATGAAGCAGGGTTAGGCTTTGCGGTAGCATTAGACAAAAAGACACCGTTTATCGGTCAGCAAGCGTTACGCGAATTTAAAGCTGCAGGTGGTGAGTTGAAGCGCAGAGTTGTTCTTTTCATCCTCGATGATGCTGAGCCTGTTTTGTGGGGTGGCGAGCTGGTGTTACGTGATGGTAAGGCCGTGGGGGATCTGCGCTCAGCAGCTTATGGATATACGTTTAATTCAGCCATCGGTTTGGCCTGGTTACAAACTGACCAGGTGATCAACAAGGATTATCTGTCATCAGGAACTTGGGAAATAGATATTGCCGGCACTCGCTATCCTGCTACAGCTCACTTGAGAACGCCGTATGACCCCATGAGTGAGCGAGTTAAGGTTTAAGTTCAAAGCCTGTATCAATCCATTCTGTGATGATACCCATCGCTAAAGTTACGATCTCAGCGCAAAAAATACTGGAGGTGAAAGAGGAAATCAAGTAAAACGGTAGCTAGACGAGCAGAAGGTCAGCTTGTCTGGATGACGCCAGTGTCATAGTTAGTGTTACACAAAGACCCTCCTTAGAGGGTTTGCTTCCGACTCTTTGATCTTCAATAGGATCCCAAGTAGTATCATCATCTGATTGACGACCCAATCTCTTGATGGATCGTGATCGAGTGTTGAGGGAAATATTGAGTTGGCTTATGGGAAATGATGGATACTTGGAACATGTTTGACGACTTATCACCTGAGCAGCAGTTACGGTTTGATTTAGCTCTAATTCACCGCTATATGGCAGACCATCATTGGCATGAAGGTGTTGTAAACCATTTAACAGCCATGTTACCAGGGAGTGTGGAACATTTTCTGGCACTTCCATACGGTCTTCATTGGTCAGAAGTTAAAAGTTCAGATTTTTTAGTAGCAGGCTTTGATGGGCATGTGGTTTCAGGGGTGGGCGAAGTTGAACCCAGCAATTTGAATATTCATGGGGCAATTCATCAACACGTCCCTCGTGCTCGAGCTATTTTACATTCACATCAACCAAATATAACCGCACTGACGTTGCTAAAAGATCAGACTATAACGATGTCCAGCCAACATGCACTGCGCTTTGCAGAGCGTATTGCCTATCTTGGAATGTATGGTGATCCCAGTGATACAGCGATTGGTGGCACGATCGTTGATAGTTTGAAAACCAAGGATGTGTTGATGTGCGCCAACCATGGTGTAATCATTTCTAGGCCCTATTTATGGGATGCTTTTGACGATCTCTATTTCTTGGATCGCGCTTGTGAAATTCAATTGAAGGCTATGCATACGGGGCGGGAACTCAATATTATTCCAGCGTCTACGGCTAACGATTACGGTCAAAATATTATTAAATGGAGCAAAAAAGAAGGCCAAAAGCATTTTATAGCTCTTCGCCGCATGTACCATAAAAAATACCCTGATTTAGTCCAATAACCTGATTTTAAACTGCGTTCAAACCAAGACCTTGTTAAAGGATTAATCGAAGGCTGATACCCAAGGCCCTTTGTCAGGAGTCCCTTGGGAATACAAACATAGAAGACAGTTCCTATAGCTAACATACCATCAATATTCCCAGAGATACGTAAGGTAATTTACTACTTTCTAGCTTACATAAGCCATGCCTGACATTACCCACAAGAGCACCCCTGTAAGCACCAGAAAGACTTTGTAAGCAACGCTAATTTACCAATATAAGCATTGGCATTAAGGACTTAGATTGCGCTAAAAGCATCGCTATATGGCCTTTATTTACTTTTGAATTTCACTTTGTTAAAAGTGCTGGTGACTACCTACAGCTTCTTGGAGAACTTGAGACAAGCATCATAGAATCGATAACTGATATCTAATTAAACAATTGGACAAAAGAGCTTTCTGTCAAGGTCACTATTTATCATAATCATCTCAGCCGCTTGTGATTCTTTTAAAACCGTAAAGATTTTTCATATCCAATGGGACATGGCGAGAATAGTAATAAGTGTTATTACAAAGAAAAGATAACTAGATTGGTTTACAACCATGGTACACACCCCACAAGAATAATTGAGGAAAATGCCTGTATCACGGGCTTTCAGGAGGTTTCCTGAGGAATAATGGTGCGGACGGAGAGACTCGAACTCTCACACCTTGCGGCACTGGAACCTAAATCCAGCGTGTCTACCAATTTCAC